>MDTA01049752.1_pt1 | contig 56796 bp, 61 predicted proteins | sample 811151 | NCBI WGS metagenome assembly MDTA01 (sample SAMN05326648, study PRJNA326480) | marine metagenome | isolation source: seawater | place: Indian Ocean: South | collected 2010
AAGCGCCGCCCGCACACTGCCGTCAAGGCCGCTGAACGACGGTTCCGGACAACGCCTCTCGCGCCTTGACTGCCTTGCAGTTTACGGCAGGTCCGGAGGGGGTGGATAACTATTCACCGGTGAGCCAGGGTTGAGGCCCCGCCTTACGGAAAATCGCTTCGAAAGCCTTGTATTCTAAGGGTTCAGCAAATCGCTGACGCCGCAGCATGTCCAAAAATGTAACGTCGCGCGTTACATCGATGGTATGAAGCATTCGCACTATTGGGGCCTTTTTCCCGCTTTTGGCCCCCCATCCCCCGGCGGAGTTTATCCTAGGGCTGGCTTTCAGCCGGACCCGGGGGGCGGGTACTTCTCCCCGCAAGGGGGGAAGAGGACGCTGCCGCCAGTTGGAGCTTCTCCTCCCCCGCTGGCGGGATCAATTGGGGCCCGTCAGGACAAAGCTTAAATCTTGATCCACTCGCCGGACTGTTTGCGCACGCATTGGCCGCTCGTCGCCTGGTTCATAAGCTTTTCCGCCGTCAGCGCCGCCGTGACTTCAATCGTCACGCCATTGCGCTTGGCGAGATTGGCGTAAGCCGTCTTGCGCTGCTGATTGATGTCGCGAATTTCGCGCTGCAATTGCGGGCTCGCAGAGGCGCCGTCCACGACGCCGAGATAGCCGTCCGCCTGTTCGCCGACAATGCAGTTGTCCTTGGCGTTTTCCACAAGCGCGCTCGCCGCCAGAGCGGACGGCGCCGCCGCAGACAGGATAAGGCCCGCCGACGCGGCGGCCATGATAAGCTTGTTTTTCATCGAATGTTTCATACCGGCGTCCCCCTAGAATATATCCGGATTGTCAGCAATGAGATCCTCGATCTCCCGGTCGAGTTTCACACGAACTTCCTGATCGATCTTGACGTTGAGATTGACTTCAATCGGCTTGTCGCCGCCTTCAAGCTTCACCGTCGTGCAGGCAAAGAGCGCAAGCGCCCCCATTGGCGCCAGAACCGCAAACCGCAACTGCTCAAAACGTGTCATAGGGGATTGCCCTCCGCCCTAACCATTATCGAATCGAATACGCTGAACTTTGGGCATAGTAGCCCAGGCGTTAGGCGAAAAATAGGCGGAAATATGCTGAAGCTGCGCCCTATTCCGCCATATTCCGCCCGCCGTCCCCGCCTAGTCATCATTGGCGAGCCCGCGCTGGATTTGAAGCTGGATGTCGCGGGAAAGGTTCGCCTGACGCAACAGTTCGAGAAGCGCCGCATCGAGATTAATCCGATAGACCACCGGCACCCGCACATCCTGCTTGCGGACCGTCACGTCGCCCGTGCCCTCGAATTTCATCTGGAACTCAAGACGGCCGTCCAGTGCGCCATTGACGCTGACTTCCAGCGCATTGAACCGCAGGTCGCGAAGAATGTCGAAAGCGACCTGAGCATCCTCGCCCGCCGCAGACGCCGCTTCCGCCGCCTTGCCTACATAGCGGATCGCGCCCGGCCCTTCGGATTTGAAATAGCCGTTTTCAATGCGCGCCTTGCCGCCTTCGAAGATCACCGGCAACTCCCCGGTAAGAATGCCCTCGCCCGAAAGGCCTTCGATATCCACATAGTCAAAAATCTTTTGAAGATCGATGCCCCGTGCGCGCAAGGGAATGGTCGCCTCCCCTGCAAATCCGGCCTTCGCTTCATAGACGCCGAGCGTGCCGCCGAACCACGGGAACTCGGCGTTTGAAATCGTAATGCTTTCATCCCCGGGCAGGCTGAATGTAATCGCGCCCTGGCCGAGCTGCAGCGCGTCCATATCCACGCTGTCGACGGTGATTGTCTGAAAGCCGCCGGTCGTCACCGGAAAAAGATCCGTAAGCTGAACGCTTCCGCTGACGCCATTGGTTCGGGTCACGGCCTGCGTCGGGCCGGCGAAGGAAATTTCGTTGAAGGCGAGATCGGCGCCGGATTGGAGCTCCGTCCCGCCCCAGGCGAACCGCACTGTTCCGTCCATCGCGCCGTCGGCGTCCGTGACGATGCCCTTGAGCGCCGGGGAAATCTTGTTCGGCTGCAGCCCGCCGGGCGAGAAGGTCAGCTTTTCCAGCGTCAGGAGGGTTTCGCCGCTGGCGTCTTTCATATGATGCACGCCCGTGCCCCGCCCCAGACGATAGCCTTCCGGCGTGGTCAAGACGTAAGAGAACGCCGCTTCGTTCTCTTCCAGAACCGCTTCTCCCGACGCCAGGACGGGCGCGATCATCACGAGCGTCTGGCCGGCGCCGAGATGCTGGGAAAGCCGCAGGCGGTCGAGCGAGGCTTCTGCGCGCATGTCATCGGCATCGAGATCGAAACGGAAATCGCCAATGACGCCCGCCATGCCAAGCGCCTCATTAAGGATCATGTCGCCATTGGCGAGACCGCCGGTGATCGTCGTCTCTTTGCGCGCGGGCCGGTAGACGGCGTCGAAGCGGGTGACCGGCGGGCGTCCGCGCGCCTTGGTCTCGCCCATGGCGATCGCCCCCTGCCGCGCGGCGAGCTCGCCGGAGATGTCAAAGACCGGCTCATCGATCCACCTGTAGGTGACGAGCGGGCCTTCGGCGTTGCAGAGCGTGACGCCCGTCAAGTTGATGGCGATGTCCTGTTGCGCGATGACACTGCGGCTTTTGTCGATAGTGAAGCAGTCGCTTTTGCTTGAGATAGTTGCACGCTGGGCGTTCAGATCTGCGGCAATGTGAAAAGCGCCCCTGAATGGCGCATCGGCGAGCGTCAGCCGGCCGATGGTCGCTTTGCGAAGCGCTGTTTCAAGATCGATGTCGGCGACGATCTCAGGGCCATTTCCGCTCGCACCCAAAAGGATGCGGCTCTCACCGAGCGAGATCGCGTCAGAGGAAAACGCCGCGATATGCAGGGGCGCCGCAACTCGCCATACGCCGTCTTGCCGTTCCATATCGACAGCGCCGGTCGCATTGGCGCCGTCGCTCTTTAACGCAAGCTGGAAAGACGAAGACTGGCGCCCGCCGCCGGCAACGAAGAACGGCGCGCTTCCCTGCGGCGTGAAACTGAGCGAGGCGCCTTCGGGCGAGGTCAGCGCCAGCGGGGTCTCCTCGCTCGCCAGCCGAACCGTCACGCCGTCCACGTCGTAGGCAATATCGACCGCGCCGGCGAGGGCTGCGCGCTGCAGGTTTTCGCCGAAGATAGTCTGCATTTGCGCGGCGCTGGCGAGCGACTGAAGGTTTTCGGCGCGCAATTCGATGTCCGGCGCCGCGAATTCGATGCGGCCCTCGCCCGCAAAGGCCGAGCGCGCACCACCGGCGATCTCCCGCCAGGAGCGGCCTTCGCCCGACAGAGAAATGGCGATATCTTTCGCTGCGGCGGCATCGGTTACAATATCGCCGGTGAGCTGCGCGTCGATCGACGCAGCGCCGTCCGACGCCAGCACCAGATCGGCCGCGCCGTCGAGATTTTCGAAGACGACATCTTGCCAGCGCAGCATTTGCGAGGACAGCTCTATAGAGGCGTCGCCGCCCTCGCCCACATCGTAATCCGCCGTGACGCGTCCGCGCGCAGCGCCCTCCGGCGCATCGACGATCACGGCGACATCACTCAAAGTCAGGCGGTCGAATGGCAGGGCGCCGCCTTCCCCGCCGCCGCCGGCGTTGACGCCCGGAACCGAGACGCGCCCTTCGTCATCGATCGTCAGCCTTACGGTTCCGGGCCCGGCGCGCACCGCATCGACGGCGCGTTCTTTCCATAAGCGCCGCCAATCGAAATCCGCTTCAACGACGTCAAAGGAAACGCCTCTGGCGCCTTGCGGACCGGCGGCGACATTTTCCAGCCGCAGCGTATCGAAGGTTAACGCGGTGACGCGCGCCTCGGGCGCTTCAAGCCCCGCCGACGCCATGCCGGTCCGCACCGCCCAGCCGGCGAGCGGCATGCGCAGGAACCACACGCCCGCCGCGAGCAATGCTGCAAGCGCCAGGACAACAGCCAGAAATCGCGCTGCCCGCATGACGTTACCCTAACCCCTCAAACACGACCGCTGCTTTTCTCTATTGATTAACGACAATTTCGTCTAATGAGCTCCGCGCGTCGCCGGTAGAATGCAAAAAATTGCAGGCTTTGGCGAGGCGTGCGAGGATAAGGCGCGGCACGGCCTGTGCAAGGCAACCTTAGCGCAACAAAGCGGCGGCGGAACACGGATGTCGAACGAGTTTGTTCATACAGGTCAGACCTTTACGGGGCATGACGACGCCTATTGTCCGCTGGAGCGCAAGCGCCGCGGCCCCGCCGCCCTTGGGGCGGCCTTGACGGTGATGATCGCCGGCGGCGCGTTTCTCATCTTTTCCGCGGCCTCGACGCCCACGCGCCTGCCCGAGGCGCCGATCGCCGCCGCCCTTCCCGTCGACGCCTCCGCTGCGTCCGCATCGCTCAGCGCCGTTAACGAGCGCGCCCCGACCGTGGTCGCGACGGTGGAGGCGACACCCGCCGGTTCCGATAGCGTCAAAGCCGCGCTCGCGGAGTCGCGCGCCGCCCGCGCGCCGCTCGGCCTGGCGGGCGGCGACACGCCTGCGGCAGCAGACACCACGCTGGCGCCGCGCCTCAAACCGGCAACGGACGCAACGCCCACAGCGATCAAAACCCCCGCGGCCGTTAAAACCGAAATCATCGAAACCGCCGGCGTCGCGCCGAGCCTGAAACCCGAAGCGCCGGCGCCGCGTCCGGTCAGCCTCATGCAAGTGGCGCAGACCCAGCACATCACCGATGACGACGCGCCGCCGCCTTTCTTTTTCGCCAGCGATATCGAACCGAGAACCACAAGCAGGATTTCGCCCGCCATCGCCTACGCCGCCGACATGGCGCCGGCCCCGGCCGAAATCCGCATCAAGCTCAAACGCGGCGAGAACTTCGTCGATGCGTTGAAACGCGCCGGCATTTCCGCCGCCGACGCGAACACCGCAGCTTACGCCTTCGGCAAGCATCAGGATCTGCGACGCCTCCTGCCCGGTCAGGAATTCGCGCTGACGGTGGGCTGGCCGAACCAGACTCTTTTCGAACTGGCGGCCCAGCACACGGCGCCCGATGCGCGCCTTCTCGGTCTTGAATTCCGCGCCGATCCTGAAAACCGCATCGTCCTTAAACGGACTGCTGGCGGCGAAATGGCGGCGCAAAAGAAAACCGTGCCGCTGACGACGCGGATCATGTCCATCGCCGGGCGCATCAATGGCAGCCTCTACATGTCCGCAAAACATGTGGGCGCGCCCGATGAAGTCATCGCCAATCTCGCCGACGCCTTTTCCTATGATGTCGACTTTCAGCGCGAGATTTTCGGCGGCGACGAATTCGAGGCGATCTTCGAAGTCAAATATGACGATGAAGGCGAGCTCGTTTCCACCGGCGACATTCTCTACGCGCGCCTCAACTGGCGCGGCCGTTCGCGCGAAAAAGGCTATTACCGTTTTCCCGGCGACGATGGCCGCCCTGACTTTTACGACGCCACGGGACAGAGCGCGAAACGCCTTCTCATGAAAACGCCAATCGACGGCGCGCGCCTCTCCTCCGGCTTCGGCACGCGCAAACATCCGATCCTCGGTTATCGCCGCGCCCATAAGGGCGTCGACTTCGCAGCGCCGCGCGGCACCCCGATCAAGGCCGCCGGTGATGGCGTCATCGTGCGTGCGAACCGCTACGGCTCATTCGGCAACTATGTGAAGATCCGCCACGCCAATGGCTATGAAACGGCCTATGCGCATCTCAATGGCTTCGCCCGCGGCATGCGCGCCGGCAAGCGCGTGCGCCAGGGCGACATCATCGCCTATGTGGGCACGACCGGACGCTCCACCGGACCGCACCTTCATTATGAGGTTCATTTGCGCGGCACGGCGGTCAATCCGCAACGGCTCAAAATCGACACCACAGGCAAGACGCTTGAAGGCTCAGCTTTGGCGGCGTTCAAGGAAGAAAAGGCCCGCATCGACGCCATGCGGATGCCTGAGGAAACGCGCGAAGCGCTTTACGCTCGCGACGAACGCGCGGCCCAGGGCGCCCTCTGATCGAGAAACATGCAAACGAAAACGCCGCAGACTGACATAGCCTGCGGCGTTTCAAGCAAACTGCGCAGCGCGCCTTAGTTCATCGGATCGTCGAGATCGTCAGCGGCGTCTTCAATCTCGTCGCCGGCTTCCTCGATCGACTCCTCGGTTTCGTCGGCGGCTTCATCCATCGCATCGTCGGCATCGTCACCAGCGTCTTCCACCCAGTCGCCTGTTTCATCGCCAGCGTCGTCAAGATCGTCGCCGACGTCGTCGCCGACATCTTCGACCCAATCGCCGGTCTCGTCGGCCGTCTCTTCCACCTCGTCCCACGCATCGTCGCCATCGGCGCTCACAGACGCATCGGCGTCAATATCGCTTTCGCCGCGCGCATCGAGATCGGCGTCGTCATATAACGGCGCGTCTGCGTCAGCCTCTCCATCAACCGAAGTTTCGGCGTTTACATCCGTCTCCGTTTCAAGAGCAGGATCCATATCGCCTTCGCCGCGCGGGTCGAGATTGGCGTCATCATAAACGGGCTCACCTGCGCCCGATTCCGTCGTCGTTTCCACGCCCGACCGGAAATCGGCGAGCGCCTGTGCATTCAGATCCTCCGCGCTTGTCTGCGCAGAAGCGCTGGCGAGCGCAACCGGCGCAACGAGCATGGAAGATGCAAGCAATCTCAGTTTGTGAGGTTTAAACATAGCGGCGTTCTCCATCTGACTTCGGATGGTTAACACAGGCTTTACCCCCCGGTTCCCCCTTGCGCGCGCAGTCCGCGCTGTCCTTGTCAGCAGCTAAGTCCTTATGCAGGGATGTTTTTTTCCGGCCTCACGGTCATCAACATACTGAATGTTAATGTCGGCGGATGGCGCAAAGGTCGCTGCTCCAAACGTGAGAAAGGCGGGTGACTTTCAGGCGAAGCATTTCATGATGGCGATGGGCGCGGCATCGGGATGGCGCGTACGCGCTCCATCAAATCGGAGACTGCCTTGTCGTCACAAACGCTCTCGAAAGACGGTTTTGCGCTCGACAGACAGTTGCGTTTGCCACTCACCATCCTGTCGCCGGCGGCCTTTGCGCTCGCGCTTGCGTGGCTGGCGTTTGAAGTCGGGCGCTATTGGGGCGTCGCGGGACCCGACATCAAATATTTCTGGCTTGCCGGTGAATTCTGGACCGCCGGACTGACGCCTTACGAAGAAACCTTCACGGCCCGTCTCATCGAGATAACGGACATAGAAGGCGGAGCAGGCGCGTGGAACTACACGCCCAACTGGTATTTCATTTCAGCGGGGCTCGCGCAGATGGATCTCCTGACCGCGTCTCGCCTGTGGCTGGTCATGAACGCCGTTATGTTGCTGGCGGCCAGCGCGCTTAACGCCGCTGCGTTTCGGCCAATGAACAAGAACAGCGCCGTTCTTGCGCCTGCGGCGCCTGTCAACAGGCTTGCCGCCATTCTGCCCCTGCTCGTTCTCTTCTTCCTTCACGGCGCGTATATGGGCCTTAGTCAGCCGGCGGAAAAAACGCTGGAGCTGGGGCAGTCTTCGATCCTGATTTATTTCGGCCTCAGCCTTTTGGTCTGGTCGATCTCGCGCGAGCGGCTCTATGCAGGCGCCGCAGGCCTCGCAATCGTCATGCTGAAACCGCAATTCGGCGCGCTAATCGTCACGGTTCTTCTGTTTTCAGCAATGGGCAGACGCATCACCTTCGTCGCGGCGATCGTCTCCATTCTCATGGCGCTGCCGGCGTTTCTCGTTTCCCAGCCCTTCGAGATCGCATCCGATCTGCTGCACAATCTCGGCAGTTATGACGGCCAGATTTTCAATACGGCGGTTTCCACGACAGGACTGCGCAATGTCGTGTGGACGCTCGGCGGCGATGATCTCGGCATGATGGGGTATCAACTGATGGCGCTCGCCTTCATCGCATGCGTCGCCGCATTTTTGTATTTGCGCCGAGGGGCCCCGCCGCGGACCGTCGACATGGTGATGTTCGCCGTGGCCGCCGCGCATGTATTCGCGCCATACCATTATTACGATTTTGTCCTTATGGGCGTTCTGATTTACTTCTGCGCGTCCCTGCGCACAGCGTCGGCCCTGATCTGCATGGCTGCGTTTTTGTTGATCCTGCGCGCCGGCAACCTGCCGAATATTCCCTCGCTTCAGGGCGAAGGCGTCATGGCCTATGGCGGCAATCTTTATATGACTCTCGCCGCCGGCGTGATTTTGATTGTTATGCTGCTCGAGCTCTTCCGGGAACCGGCGCAGCCAAACGCTTGATCACTGCAAGCCGGGGAAACTCTCGACCATCTGGATTTTGAGGTCCGGAAAGCTTTCCACATATTGAATTTTCAGGTCCGGAAAGCTCTCGACAAAACGCCATTGCCCGCAATCGTCAGGAAAGCTCTCCACCGCCTGGACCTTCAGATCGGGAAAGCTGTCCACAATTTGAACCTTGAGGTCCGGGAAGCTCTCAACGACCTGAACATCGCCGTAAAGCGGAAATCCATTATAGGCGCAGGCTTCCCGATCGAGCTCCGCTTCCGCCGCCGCGGCGCCGGCAAACATCAGCCCCATAGCGTTAATGATCAGTCTGCAGCGCATCATGGTGCGGATTTTAAGCAACAACCCCGCGCCAGACCAGCGCCATATCCGGAAAATAAGCCCGAAATCATTGACTCCCCAAGGAAAGCTGCCTACTTCCCATCCGAGCAATGCTGCAATGCAGCGCGCGCAACCGGCCAAATAGGGCTTATAGCCCGTCCGGCCCCACCATAAGACGCAGCGCACATTTTGCATTCGCATCCGGTCTTTCGGCCCATTGCCAATGATGACGCATCGCTTCCACGGCGGAAGAGCGGGGCGTTTGAGACAAACAACCCGCCGATGCGACAGACCGGCTCCACGGCACTGCCTTGGCCGGCGAAAAAACCAAACGGAGACTCGATGTCTTTTGCAGATCTCGGCTTATCGCCGAAACTACTCGAAGCTATTGCCGCGGCTGGCTACGAAAACCCGACCCCTATCCAGAAAGAAGCAATCCCCCCGGCGCTCGAAAGGCGCGATGTCCTGGGCATCGCCCAGACCGGCACCGGCAAGACGGCTTCCTTCACCCTGCCCATGATCGAGCGGCTGTCGAAGGGCCGCGCCAAGGCGCGCATGCCGCGCAGTCTTGTTCTCGCCCCGACTCGCGAACTCGCAGCGCAGGTCGCCGAGAACTTTGAGAAATACGGCGTCAATCACAAGCTTTCGATGGCGCTTCTTATCGGCGGCGTTTCCTTCGGCGACCAGGACGCGAAGCTCACCCGCGGCGTCGATGTGTTGATCGCCACGCCGGGCCGCCTGCTCGATCACTTCGAACGCGGACGGCTTCTCCTCACCGGCATCGAAGTGATGGTGGTGGATGAAGCGGACCGCATGCTCGACATGGGCTTCATTCCGGACATTGAAAAGATTTTCAAGCTGACGCCCATGACCCGTCAGACGCTGTTCTTTTCGGCGACCATGCCGCCGGAAATTCAGCGCATCACCGACCAGTTTCTGCACCAGCCGACCCGGGTCGAAGTCTCGAAGCCGGCGACAACGGCGGACACCATCACCCAGAACATCGTGCGGATTCCGTCGAAAGACGACAAGCTGAAGCGCAATGTCCTGCGCGAACTTCTGCGCCGGGATGACGTGAAAAACGGCATCATCTTCTGCAACCGCAAATCGACGGTCGATATCGTCGCCAAGTCGCTGCAAAAGCATGGTTTCGACGCGCGCCCGATCCATGGCGATCTCGCCCAGGCGTTTCGCACGGAGACTCTCGACAAATTCCGTAATGACGAATTGCAGTTCCTTGTCGCCTCGGACGTCGCCGCGCGCGGCCTCGATATTCCGGCAGTGAGCCATGTGTTTAATTTCGACGTGCCGATCCATTCCGACGACTATGTTCATCGCATCGGACGCACGGGACGCGCCGGCCGAAAAGGCGCAACTTTCATGCTGGTCACCCCGGCGGATGGAAAGCATCTCGATTCCATTCTGAAGACGATCGGCGCCAAGGAAATTGAAGAGCTCGATTTCTCCAAGTTCTTTGAAGAAAATCCCGTAGCCGAGCGCCGCCCGCGAGGCGGCAAGGCCGAAAAAAGCGGCAAAAGCGAAAAAGACGGCAAGGGACGCCGCCCCTCCCGGCGTGGCCGTAAATCCGATCAGGATGAAGCGAAAAACGCCGATGCGTCGCAAGCGGACCAGCCCGCCGAGGCCAGCGCTCATGACGATGGAGATAAAGGTCAAAAATCCTCCAACTCCAATAACCAGCGCGGGTCTTCACGGCGCCGCGGCGGCGAGTCCCGCCCCTCCCGGCGCCGGGAAGAGGCCGTGGTGGGTCTCGGCGATCATGTGCCGGCCTTCCTGACCCGTCAGGTCGCGCGTTAACGTCAAATTAATCGCCTGTTTAAAATAAGGTTTTGCCTACATCCGCACAGGATGTTTTAGGCAATCCTTTACTGGGCTGCCCTAAATTGGCTCAAACGTGGGAGAAGCACGTTTAAGCACCAAGGGGCGGCATGCCTGGGAATAATGCATCGACGCATGAATTTGCGGAACTGGCGCTGGCGGCTTTGAAAAAAACAGGGCTCGCCGCGACGCCCCGGAACTATGAATTATGGTACGCCCATGTGGAGGGGAAAAACCCCGCCCTCTCCGCACATATTCAAAAGGCCATGGACCCCGACGGTCTGGTCACGCAGGAAAAAGCCGACGCGCTCTACAACAAGCTCGTCCAGCATGCGGACATATCCACCGACGTCCTCGACCTGATGAACCGCTTTCATTCGGAAGTCTCCGATCTTTACGATCTCGTTGAGCAGACCGGAGAGAACGCGCAGGGTCATTCGGAAAAACTGAACGACATGTCGGATCAGCTTCGCGATTCGACGGAGAAATATCCGGCCGTGGGCGCCTTGCTTGAGGGCGTGATATCCATCGCCAAAAGCATGCGCGAAGAGAACGAATATCTCGAAGAGCGACTCGCCGCCTCCGTGGAGGAAGTGAACAACCTGCAGCGCGACGTCGAATCGATTCAGCGCGAAGCCATGCAGGACGCCCTGACCGGCGTCGCCAACCGGGCAACCTTCGACCGGTCGCTTGAAAAACATATAAACGACGCGATCGACTCCGACGAACCGCTGGCGCTCGTGCTTGCCGATATCGATCACTTCAAGACCTTCAACGACACCTGGGGTCATCAGACCGGCGACCAGGTGCTGCGTCTCGTGGCCGAGGTCATGAACGCCAATGTCAAGGGCATGGACCTTCTGGCCCGGTATGGCGGTGAGGAATTCGCCATCGTCCTGCCTGGAACATCGCTGGAAAACGCCCACAAGGTCGCTGAAAAAATTCGCGTGGCCGTTGAGTCACGCCGCCTGCGCAAACGCCGCACCGACGAGGATCTTGGCGCCATCACCATGTCCATGGGCGTCGCACAGCTTCGCGCCAAGGACACGATGGAAAGCTTCATCGAACGGGCGGACGCCTGTCTCTATGCTGCGAAAACCACAGGACGCAATCGCGTTACGCATGAAAGACAAGTGACCGGGCAGGAAACCGGCGCAAAAGAAAACGTCGCCTGACTCTTATCCGTCGGCGTCTTCGGCCAAAAGGTCGAAACGATCATGTCCCCAATATTTTCTGGCGCCCATGACGGCGAAGGGAACGCCGAACACGCCGTCCTCTTCGATCATCTTGCGGTGACGCGTCAATTCAGCGGCGACGAAGTCGTCCTCTTGCGATGACGACACCGCGTTTTTATCCCAGCCAGCCTCTTCCGCGCAGGCTTCGAGTACGGACAGATCCGAAACATCGCGTCCTTTGCCCCATCGCGCGTCTGAGACCTTGATCGCGAAATCAAGTCCCTTGCCGTCGCGCTCGGCGGCGACCGCCGCCTTGTAGGATGGCGTCATGTCAGTATCGAATGGCTGCGGCGGATTGATGGGAAGCCCCATGCGCATGGTCATGCGCGGCGCATCCTGCATGTAATAGGAAAGCTTCAACGGGTTCGCCACGGGATCGTTAAACGCAACGCCCTCGGGCGGACCGGTGAACGGAATCAGTTCCGCCTTTAGCCCTGTGCGCGCAAGGATATGCAGACCAAGCCGGGAATAAGGGCTGCGAAACGAGTGATAAACACGGATATGGGGCATTGGCTCTCCTTGCGTCATGGCCTCTGGAACGACGGCGACGGGCCGCAGTCACTTTTATTTTGCAAGTTACTGCGACAAAGACTAACTTGCAAATTAAAAGTGACAACACGAGACGAAAATCCCTTGGCCGAACCCTCCGCCTTCCAGCGCTCCCCCTGCCCGCTTGCGGTCACCCTCGACATTGTCGGGGACAAGTGGTCGCTGATCGTCATTCGCGATCTTTTTCGGGGCGTGCGCCGCTACAGTGATTTTCTGAAATCGCCGGAAGGCGTGACGACGAATATACTGGCAGAGCGGCTGAAACGTCTGGAAGACCATGGGCTGATCGAAAAAACGGCCTATCAGGACAACCCGGTTCGTTACGACTATGCGCTAACAAAAAAAGGCCGGGCGTTGGGCCCGGTGCTGCGCGAAATTGCGGCCTGGGCGAACGCCCATTATCCGGCCACGATCAAACCGCCTTTCAAGGTGGAATAGCGATTAATCGCCCAGCCTGCGCAGCAGCAGATCGCGCGCTTCGTTGATTTTCGCAGCAAGATAGTCCGTACCCCCCTTATCGGGATGAAGCTGGGCGATCAGCTTGCGATAAGCGGCGCGCACTTCCGCCGGCCCGGCCCCGGCGTCCAGCCCCAGAACGGCTAGCGCTTCGTCTTCGCTCATCCGGCGCGCCGGCGGCGCGCGCGGCGCCTCTTCGCCGGTTTCCGCCGGGCCGGCGCGGGCGCGCCAGGCCTCAATCGCCGTTACGCCGCCGGCGGCCAGAAGCACCATGAAAGCAAGCGGCCAAAGCTTCGCCGCCAACAGCGCCGCCGTCAGGGCAAGCCAGACGACGACTTTCATGACGGTCATGGAGCGTTCGCCGCCCTCCTCGCGATTGCCGGCCAGCCGGAAGAGGAGCCAGCCAGCGGCGCCGAAAGCAATGAAGAGCGCGATGAGAGCGAAGGACATAGGGGCAGCATAGCCGCGGGATCGACCGAGAGCGATGCGAATAAGAAAGCTCAGGCCGCCGCGGCGCTCTTTTTCCCGCCATTCTCCGAGGACTCGCCGTCTTCCGGCTGCTCATCTTCCGCCGGAAGCTTGAGCGAGGCGACGAGAGACCGAATCTCAAGGCGCGCCGTCACATGGCTCATGGTCGACAGGCGTACCGGCGAATCGACGCCGCCAAGGTCAAGCAGCGTCAACCCGATGGGAAACAGCTCGCGATAGATCACCCGGTCGCCAAAGCCACGGGCGAGACGAAACCCGATCCGCGAAGACAGCTCCTCAAGCTTGTCGCCCATGGTCTTCTTGTTGCGCGCGCGCGTCGCCGACAGGCGGTTGCGCATCACGATCCAGTCAATGCCGCCGCGCACGCCCATCATCGCCCGCTGCTTGCGCGCGGTCCAGACCATCTCGCTATACAGGCTGGGGCCGAGCACCTTGCCGGTCGCGGGGTCCACTTTCGCGAGCAAGTCGAAATCGACGAAACTGTCGTTGAGCGGCGTGACGATCGTGTCCGCATGCAAATGCGCCAGCCGCGAAAGATGAGTGTTGGCGCCCGGGCAGTCGATCACGACGAAATCGCAGCCCGAAAGAGATTTCAGAGCGCTTTTAAGGTTTTCCGTCTCTTTCTTCTGGGACTCCGCCCGGCTGTCGAGGGAGGACGGCTCGACCGTCACTACTGTCGGAAAAACAAGCTCTTTCCCCTTGTTCTCGCAGAATTTTCTTCTGTTCTCCAGATACCGGCTGAGGCTGCCCTGACGCAGGTCGAGATCCATGGCGCCGACCTTTTTGCCGGAGCGCAACAGCGCGACAATGAGGTGCATGGCGGTAGTCGACTTGCCGGAGCCGCCCTTTTCGTTCCCCAGAACAATTACGTGCGTCATTGAAAGAATCCGATATCGGCCCTTTGGGCCGTGTTTCTATGGTTTTTGCTTACGCATGGGAAACTCTCCCCGTGTAATTTCGACTGTGAGACGATTCTGAGTCCTATGGCGATAGCGAAGAAACCCAGGCTGTTTGCGGCCCTGTTCATGGCGATTGCCTCGCCGTTAACCCTATCGGCCAGTCAGGCCGATATGGGCCTCGCGCCTCTGCGTCAGGTTTTGAGCGAGGAACACCGGGAAGCGGCTTTCACCGTCTCCAACCCGTCCGACCGCATCATGGACGCCACCGTTTCATGGACTGATTTGGCCGCTACGGAAACCGGCTATGCGCCGGCGGCGCCGGAGCTGCGGGCCGAACTCAGCGCGGCGCCCTGGCTCGTTGTGTCGCCCGCCCATTTCCGGCTGAAGCCGGGCGCGCGCCAGCTTGTGACGGTGCGCGTGAAAGACGGCGCCGCGCTGCCCGATGGCGAACGGCGCTCTCATCTGCTGATCGAAACGCAGGCTTCACGCTCCGCCATCCGCAAGGCCAGCGCCGGTCTTCAGGTGGATGTCAGTCTCGGGCTGTCCGCGCCTGTCCTCCTGCGTCATGGCGGCGGCAAGGCGAAGGCGAAGATCGCCAATGTCCGGCTCTTACGCGACGATGACGGCTTGCTGATGCTCGAAACCGCCATTGAGCCCACAGGCGACTGGTCGAGCTTCGGGCGGCTCGTCGTCACCTACACGCCGGAAGGGGGCGAGAAAGAACTGCTGGGACTGAGAGAGAATGTCGCCGGTTTCACCGACGCCGCGCTGCGCAAAGTGACGATACCCTTCGGCTATGTCTCGCTCAGCGCGGGCGAACTGGTGGTCCGTTATGAAGGCGCGGCGGAATTTTCAGGCGTCGTTTTCGATGAGCGCGCCTTTGACATCGCCCCGCCCGAGGATGGCTAAGGACCATTCTCCGCAAGCGAGAGACGTTCGCCTTCAAAGCTTGCGACCGAACAGAAGAGCCCTTTGGCTTTGAGCTGTCCGCAAAGGCTTTGCGCTTTGTCTTGAGAAGCGAACCCGCCGCCGATCAGGCGCAGAAAGCGGCCCTTTCCCTCGACATCGACGCCTTCGACGCGCGGCTCCAAAAGACCGAGTTCATCGGGGTTTTCACGCTGTAGCTTGCGCCATCCTGCGCGCGCTTCCTCCATGTGCCGGTAAGACGCGAGGTGAACGCCGAAGAGAACGCTTTCCATCCGGATGTCGCCTTCCGCTTCATTCTCGAAAACCGTTTCATTCGAGGCGAAGGTCGGCTGGACAAGACGGGGGGCGGTTTCCACCGGCACATCGGTGGTCGCCAGCGCCGGCGACGCGGCGTCGTCGACAACCGCATTGGGGCGCGGGGCCCCCTCATCGGCAATGACCTCCGGCGCCGGCGGCAATTCGGGCTCCGGGTCTTTCAGCTCAGGCGCATTACCCGCCTGCTTTTTGTCCTGCTCACGCTTTACGGCCAAAAGCTCGCTGGCGAGGCGCGCATTTTGCGATTTTACCCGGGCGAGCTCCGCTTCCAGCGCGGCGATCTGGACCTGCGCGGATTCAATCTCTTCAGGAGATTGCGATGCGGATTTCCCGCCGGCGCCTGGAAAGGACGCACAAGCCGAGACGAGTCCCAGAATCAGGAACGCCCCAAAAGATCTGATAAATGGCAAAGCCCGGTTTCTCCCTGAGAAATCAGAATCGCCTTGTATATTAAGCATCCTGTCCGCCGGGTCCAATGCCTTGATGGAAAACCGGAAAAAAAGCCGCAAATGGCGGACCTGCTAAAGCCCCGCACCCGCGGCTTTGTTACGTCCGTAGGACAGAGGCGTGAAGGATAACGCCGCGCCGGCCGTGTCTTTTTCAATCAGGCCCGCCTCATAAAAGGCGGCGGTGCCGCCTTCGGGCGCCCCCGCGGTAAACGCCAGGATTTCCTCAATACCGTCATTATCAAAATCGGCGTTCGCGATCTCATGGATTTCTATCTTCATGGCGTCGGAGGAAATCCGCCACACGGCGCTCGACGCCTTTTCCACCGCAAGATTTGCGGCGTCAGCATTCGCCTCGCCGAAGCTCATGGATCCGGCAAGCTTTGCAACCGCTTCCGCCGTGGGCGATCCGTCCGCAAAATGGGAAGAGCGCGCGGGTTGCGCTTCCAGAAGCGCCGCCAGCACGCCGCAGGCGCGGATGAAATACGCTTCGCGGCGCATGTCGCGCGAGCTTAATGCGTACCAGCCATCGAAACTCATTTCACGATAGTCGCTGCAGGTGCGGCAGGATTTCGACGGCACGCTCATATCGGTGGGATGCGACATGGACAGCTCCACCACGCCCCCTTGCCTGTCGACCACCGCACGGTCGCGCAACGCCAGGAGGTCGTCGCGCGAAAAGCATTTCGCGGAAACATCCTTGAACAGGGAGAGGTCGGTTTTAAGGCAGACTTCACCGGCGCCCGCCCGCGCGCCGTTCGCGTCCGCTCCATCGCGATCGGGAACCGTCATCACCGCCACACCGGCGGCGCCCGCCGCCGCTGCGCCCATCACCAAGGTTTTGACCATCTGCATCACAACAATCCCAGCTCGGCGAGTTTCGCCCCCAATTCCGGCGGCGGTTCCTTGCCGTTCCCGGTTTTCGCACTCTGCACTTTCACATCCCGCGGCGCATCCTCGCTTTGAAGATAGCGCCAGCCCTGAAAGGCGCGGCGCGGCTGCGGACGGGTCAGAACATAGGCCGGGTCGAGGAGGATCGCCGTGCGCTCGATATCATCGTTCCCGATCCGCCGCTCAAAGCCCAGAATTTTCTGACGCGCCAGGATCACGCCCTTGATCACCCAGTAAATGGAGCCGCCGTCGAGAAGTTCCGCCTCCCGGCGCGGATGCATGCGCGTGACGTGATCGTGAACGGCCCCACGACCCGCAGTTTTGTTGACCTTGCAGCGATAGGCGATGCGCGCGGCGAGATCGTCGACGCTTTCAGCGCCGGCGCATAATTTCATCAGATGTAACGTCATTCCGGCAAACTCGATTTCAGAAAATTCGAGGGGGCCGGGATTATTCCGCGACGCGCAATCGCGCGACATCCCGCGCCCGTTGACGCTTCAGGTCGTGACGCGCAGCCCTTTTTACAAGGATATAGAGGATGAAATAGGACATCGCCGCGCCGATGCCGGACAGCCAGATCGGCAGATTTTCGAAGATCGCCGTAAACCGCTCATAGGTGAGCCCCATGGCTTCGGCGATTCCCGGCGCTTCTTGACCGATAAGCAGGATCGCGCCGACCCCTGTCATGGCGAAGGCGAGCAGCCCCGCCAGCAAGGCGCCCACGGTGACGCCCATATCGGCGCGCTCTTCCGCCTTGGAGATGATCATTTTCGACGGATCGCCGGACAGGGCCTGGGTCGCCGCAAACAATGCGCGCGTGCGCGAGGCGCGCTCTTCCGGCGAAAGCGCTTTATTGGCGTCTTTTTTATATTCGTCGAAGTCCACAAGCGGCTTGGCGTTCATGACCCGCTCCGACACAAAATCCGGCTCGCATTCGGACGCAGGCTGAACATCCGAACTCGGAACAACCAGCGTGGCGTCGGTCGGCATGAGGAACAGCGACTTTTCCGCGGCGCGCCGGCGCACGAGACCGTCAAGCGTTGCAAGTTCGTTATTGACGAACGCCTTCGACCACAGCTCGAACGCGTTCGCGGCGCCAATCTTGTCGCCGGCGTTCAGTTTGCGGAGCACGGTCGACCGGCGCCAGTTGTCTTCGCCGATATTGAAAATGAGCGAGACCAGCGCGTCATGTTCATTCTGATTGAGCGGCGCGCGCACCGTGTCGCCGATCAGTTGTTCGATAGGTTTGACGTCATCCTTGAGGAGGCGTTCCGCGTCGCCTTCGGTGACGCTCATGCCATGGCGCGCCGACCCGGTATGTCCGTAGCCGACGGTCCATTGTTCGGTCGGGGCGTAGTGCGCAGACATGCGCAGGCCCTCATACCCCTTGATCAGATTAAGACCGGTCTCTCCCGTCCGCATCAGACCCGCTTCAACCCCCTCTGACTTCGCCCCTAACCTTCGGGACCACTCAAGAAGCCGCGCCGAAAGAGCGCGTCCGCCCGCGACTCCCCCGTCACTCACGTTAACGATTCCTATCACGGGCTGGCCGGATTGGGTAGCCGGAGGGCCCGATCCGGGGCAATTTCAGCGCGCTGCGGCGCCAAAACGGCACAGGCGGGCCGGGCCTTTCGCCTGCCCGTTCGCCTACGCTTTTCCCCATGCCCACCCACTCTTCTGTAAATAGCTGTAATAACTATATATTTTTGATCCTGGATAATTTCGCAACCGCCCGATTCTGGCACAAGACTTGTGAGTAGGCTTGCGGGAAAGCCCCCTGACGCCCGCAAAAAGTGTTAATATGGGTTTGGGGGCGTTTGAGGTGACTTATGTTGGGTAACGGCATCACGAACATTATCGCCGCCGTCATTATTGCAGCCGCGATCCTTTGGAATGGGGGGCTGGGGGGCCGGAACGATTCGGGCCCTATGACGGACGAGGAATTCAAGGCCTGGCATGCCCGCGCCGTCGGCGATATTCGCAACGATATCGTGGTCAATTGCGGATGCTGCGGCGACGAAGGGCCCCGGAGGGCCGCCGCCGAGTCTTTTTAGCGCCCCGTCCGGTTCCGACCCGGCTGGCCGGTTATAATCCGGTCGCCCCACTGGAAACGCGGCGGGTTCCGCCAACTGAGCCGCCTGTGACGCCGGCCACGCCGCCGCAGGAAGAGGTCCTGCCGCCGCCCTATTTCCCGGGCTGGCCGAGCGTGCCGCCTGTAATTCCGCCGCCGGTCGTGGTGATCCCGCCAGGCGAGCCGCCCTGCGACGAGGACAATCCGGACGATGAAGAGTGCCCGCCGGAGGAACCGCCCGTGGACGCGCCCGAACCCGGCCTGCCGATTCTTCTTCTAGCCGGCGCAGTCGTCTATGTAACGCAGCGGTCGCTGAGAAAAGCGCCGCCTGCGGCCTGAATCAGCCGGCGGCCGGAATAAGCACCGCAGCGGCGAGGCCGAGAAAAACGAAAAAGCCGACAATGTCCGTCACCGTGGTGACGAAGACCGCCGAAGAGACCGCAGGATCTGCGCCCGCGCGCTGCAAGCCGATGGGCACGAGGATGCCGGCAAGTCCCGCGCATAAAAGATTCACGATCATCGCGACGCCGACCACCATGCCAAGACGCGTCGCCTCGGTCTCGCCGCCCCAGCCGCTGGCGAAATACCAGACGCCCGCAAGCCCGCCCATGATCACGGCGAAAAGAACGCCGTTTAGAAAACCCACCAGCGCTTCGCGCAGGACCACGCGCGCGGCGTTAGACGCGGTGAGGTCTTTCGTGGCGAGCGATCGCACGACTACCGTCAGCGTCTGCGTGCCCGCATTCCCCCCCATTGAGGCGACAATGGGCATCAGCACCGCAAGCGCCACGATCTGACCGATCGCCGCGTCGAACATCGCAATCACGAGCGACGCGAGAATCGCCGTCGCCAGATTGACAGCCAGCCAGGAAAAACGCGAACGCACCGTCTCGAACACCGTGTCGTTAAGGCCGGTGTCGGATTCGACGCCGCCGAGGGCGAGCATGTCTTCCTGGGTTTCCTCGCGCACCATCTCGACGACGTCGTCGACAGTGATCATGCCGATCAGGCGGTCGGCCTCATCAATCACGGGCGCGGAGATGAGATTATATTGCTCGAACAGATAGGCGACCTCTTCCTGGTCCATGGTCACCGGCACGGTGCGCATGTCGCGGCTGGTCATGATGGTTTCGATCACCGTGTCGCGCGGCGATTTCAGGAGGGTCGACAACGGCACTGAGCCCACGGGCTTGAAGGCCGGGTCGACCACGAAGACTTCGTAAAACCGGTCGGGCAGTTCTTCCGTGCCGCGCAGTCGGTCGATAATTTGTCCCACGGTCCAGAAGGCGGGAGAGGCGAAAAACTCCCGCTGCATGAGGCGCCCGGCGCTTTCCTCCTCGAAGTCGAGCGCGGCGCGCAGCGCCAGCCGGTCTTCCAGCGGCGCGTAGGAAAGGATCTCCGCCTGTTTTTCTGCGTCGAGATCTTCAAGAACAAAGGCGGCGTCATCGGTGTCGAGTTCGGCGACCGCTTCCGCGACCTTTTGCGGCGACATCGCTTCGATAATGTCTTCGAGGAGGTCGCCATCGAGTTCGGCCAGAACTTCAGACGGCAGCGAACCGCCCAAAAGCGCGATCAGCGCTTCGCGGTCTTCCTCATGCAACAGGCCAATAAGGTCGGCGATGTCGGCGGGATGAAGTTCGCGCGTCAGCCCCTCAAAGGCTTCCGCATCCTCGGCCTCGATCGCATCGGCGACCGCGCGCACGAATTCCGGCGACAGGGTCTGGTCTTCCGCGAACTGACCGTCGCCGTCGCCCTCGCCCGGCTCTTCGGGGCGCGCTTCTTCTTCAACGGGCGCGGTTTCGCTCATGGCTGCCCCTCGCGGCTAACGGACCAATGTGAGGTGAAAGAACTTACCTTTCCTGTTGCTATTCTAGCCCTCGAATGAAGGCAAGAGCTTCAAAAGGCTCTTTTATTGCGACCTTAATCCAGAAAATTAAAGACGCCGCTGAGGATGATCGCCGCCGTGACGAGCCAGAACGCAAAGGCGATCCTGGTCGCAAGCCAGGCTTTTTGCTTCAGCCGCGGATCGGCCGGCGCGCCGGGATCGGCGCCTTCGACGCCGTCATCGGGCTTTTCCCAGCGCCCCTCCACATTCATGGGCAGAACGGCAAGGAAGATCACCCACCACCAGACGATGTAGATGACGACTGCGCCTGCCGGGTTCATGACGCCGTCCGGTGAACATGGGTGATGATGACCGGCCGCTTGCCCCAGACATCGTCAAAATAAGCGCGCGCCGCGCGCTTGGCGGCTAGCATCACCGCTTCATCATCGCTGCGTTTGGTTTTCGGCAGGTCTAAAACTGCGTCTTCAATATCGTCAGCGAGCCCCACATTATCGGCCCCCTCTTCTTCGTCATCGACAATGCCGATGCCTTCCACGATCACTTCGTCCGCGAGTTCCCCCTTCTTGTCGAGCACAAGGGAGACCATCAAGGCGCCTGCATAGGAAAGCTTGCGCCGCTCGCGCAAAGGCGGCGCGCCGTCCGGCAACAGAACATCGCCGTCAAGATAGATGCGGCCCGCCGGGACTTCATCGATCCGTTCCGGCCCGTCCGGCGCAATGCGGATGAGGTCGCCATTGCGGGGCGCGAAGGATTTTTCGGCGCCAAGTTCCAGCGCGAATTCCGCATGTTCTTCAAGATGCCGCGCTTCGCCATGAACAGGGATCGCAATGCGCGGGCGCGCCCAGCCATACATGGCCCTGAGCTCCTCACGGCAGGGATGGCCGGAGACATGCACGAACTCGTCTTTTTCGGTGATCACCTTGACGCCCAGCTCCACAAGATCGTTCTGCAGATTGTAGATCTCGCGGTCATTGCCGGGAATGATCTTCGACGAGAAGATCACCGTATCGCCTTCCGACAAAATGAGATCGCGGTGATCATTGCGGGCGATGCGCGATAGCGCCGCGCGCGGTTCGCCCTGGCTGCCCGTGCAAAGATAGAGGACATGCTGGCGCGGGAGATGGCCGGCGTCCTTCGGATCCACAAAACTCAGCCCCTTGGGCAAGATGCCCACTTCCTCCGCCGCATCGACAATGCGCAGCATGGAGCGGCCGAGGAGGCACACGCTGCGATCCGCGGCGGCGGCGGCCTCGCAGATGGAGACCACGCGGCTGACATTGGACGCGAAGGTGGTGACGGCGACCCGGCCTTCCTGTTTCGCAATAAGCTTGGTCAGCGATTTCTTGACCGCCGTTTCCGAACCGGACTCGCCGGACGACAGTACATTCGTTGAATCGCACACCATGGCGAGAAGCCCGTCATCGCCGAGCTTTTTAATGGTGCCGCTGTCCGTCAGCGGGCCCAGCGAGGGCGAGGAATCGATCTTCCAATCGCCGGTATGGAGCACTGTTCCCAGCTCCGTGCGCAAGATCACGCCGCTCGGCTCCGGGATCGAATGGGTGAGCGTTACATATTCAATATCGAAGGGCCCAAGCTGAAAGCGCGCATTCATGTCGATGATGTTCAGCTCCACATCGGTTTCGCCATACTCTTCGAGCTTGCGGGCGACGAGCGCTGCGGTGAACGGCGTTGCGTAAATCGGACAGCCGAGCTTCGGCGCCAACAGCGCCACGGCGCCGATATGATCTTCATGGCCATGGGTGAGCAAGAGCCCGTGCAGCGCTTCTTTTTCTTCGAGAATATAAGTCGGGTCCGGACAGATGAGATCGACGCCGGGCGTCGTCAGATCGCCGAACATGACGCCGCAGTCGATCATGATCCATTGCCGGTTGGCGGCGCTGCCGACACCGTAAAGGTTCATGTTCATGCCGATCTCGCCGGAACCGCCGAGCGGCAGAAAGACTAGCTCCTTGCGGGACATTATTTCGCCTTCAAGCGTTTGCTGATTTCAAACAGACCGCGAATGGTGAGATCGTGATCGAAGATGTCGATGGCGTCGGTCTGCCCCTCGAAGAGCGAGGCGATGCCGCCGGTCGCCACGACTTTCATGGGGGCCGCATATTCATCCTTGATGCGGGCGAGCAGCCCCTCAATGAGAGAGATATAGCCCCAGAAAACCCCGGTCTGCATGGCGCCCACGGTGTCGGTGCCGATGATCTTTGGCGGCTTTTCAATGGCGATGCGCGGCAGGCGCGCCGCCGCTTCGTGCAGAGCCTGCATGGAAAGATTGATGCCCGGCGCGATGACGCCGCCTTCGAAGGCCCCGTCGGCGCCGACAATATCGAAATTGGTCGCCGTGCCTGAATCGACAACGACAAGCGGGCCGCCATGGGCGGTGAACGCCCCGACGGCGTTCACCAGCCTGTCGGCGCCGGCTTCGGACGGTTTCGCGATCCGCACCTCGACGCCCGGAATATTGTCATGACCGATGACGAAAGGCTCGGTATTGAAATAACGCCGCGACAGATTGCGCAGATGAAAGAGCGACTGCGGCACCACGGTGGAAATGATGCATTCGGAAACATCTTCCAGCTTGTAGCCGGCAAAGCCCATAAGCTGTGACAGCCAGACCGCATATTCATCGGCGGTGCGCGTCGTCGAGGTGGAGGCGCGCCATTGCGCAGCGGGCCTCTCCTTGTCGTAAAGCGCGATGACCGAGTTCGTATTGCCGACATCGATGGCGAGCAGCATGGATTATTCCTCGCGTTGCGGCGAAAAGAAGACATCGCCTGCGGCAATTGTCTGCGTTCCGTCGCGCGAGCGCAATATCAGGGCGCCGCTTTCATCGATCCCCTCGAAAACGCCCGCAAGCTCCCTGTTGGGAAGGCGCACCGTAATGTTGCTTCCAAGCCCACGCGCCCGGGCAAGCCAGGCGTCCCGGATCGGGGCGAAGCCGGCGGTTTTCCATTGCTGATAAAATCGCTGGAAATGCGTATCGAGCGAAGCGGCGAAGGCGCCGGGCCCCGGCGGCGGCGACACATAGTCGACGAGCCGCGCGGTTTTGTAAGAAAGGCCTTGCGGCGCCGTCACCATATTGACGCCGATTCCGATGGAAAGCCGGGCCCCGAGGCTTTCAAGCAGAATGCCGGCGCATTTGCCGCCCTCAATCAAAACGTCATTCGGCCATTTGAGCGAAATCCTCTCTTCGCCGATCGCTTCATCGAGCGCGCCCGCCAGCGCCAGCGCGACGACGAAAGAAAGCTGGCCCCAGCGCTCCGCCGGCGCGTCAGGCGTAAACAGCAGCGTTCCGGCGAAATCGCCCGTGTCCTGCTCCCAGCCGCGGCCGCGGCGGCCATAGCCGGCGGTCTGTCTCAGCGCCAGAATCCACAAAGGTCCGGTTTCACCGGAGTCCGAACGCCGCCGCGCCTCGGCGCTCGTTGAATCGAGCGTATCGAAGATTTCAACGGGGGTTCCTGAAGGAAGCTTTTTCACGCCCTAGAAAAGCGACGCCGCCGCCGTTTCCGCAACCTGCCGCAGATAGCCCATGGCGACCGTCAGCACCGGAAACATCAGGAGGGCTGAGCCCCAGGCCGCAAAACCGAGCGCGGGCCCGTGATCGCGCTCAAAAGCCGGCGCCGGATCGTCGAACCACATGAACCAGACGACGCGCAGATAATAAAATGCGGAGACGGCGCTCGCGAGGACGCCTGCCACGGCCAGCCAGATCAGGCCTGCGTCAACGGCGGCAAGGAACACATACCACTTGCCGAAGAAACCGGCCGTCGGCGGCACGCCGGCAAGCGAGAACAGGAGCACAGTGAGGATCAGCGCCATGGGCATATTGGTGCGCGACAGGCCAGCCAGATCGGAAATGTTCTCCGTCATGCCGCCGCGCCGGCGCATCATCAGGATGACGGCGAAGGTTCCGACCGTCATGACGATATAGATGGCCATATAGATCAGCACCGATGACACGCCAGCAGACGATCCGGACGCAAGACCGATCAGGGCGTAGCCCATATGGCCGATGGAGGAATAGGCCATCAGGCGTTTGATATTGGTCTGCGCGATCGCGGAGAAGGCGCCCACCAGCATGGAGGCGAGCGCGATCAACGCGATCACCGGCTGCCAGTCGTCGAGGACCCCCGGGAAAGACGACATCAAAACGCGCGTGAAGAGCGCCATGGCCGCAAGCTTCGGCGCCGCGGCGAAAAACGCCGTCACCGGCGTCGGAGAGCCTTCATAAACATCGGGCGTCCACATGTGGAACGGCGCGGCCGAGACTTTGAAGGCGAGGCCGGAAATCATGAAGACGAGGCCGATCACAAGACCGGCATTGTCGCCGCTTAAAGATGCGGCTTTCGCGATTTCCGTGAACACCGTGGAGCCGGTGAAGCCATAGACCAGCGACGCGCCATAAAGCAGAAGGCACGACGACAAGGCGCCGAGCACAAAATATTTAAGGCCGGCTTCGGTCGAGCGGCGGCTGTCGCGATTGAACGCGGCGAGAATGTAAAGCGCGAGACTCTGGGTTTCGAGGCCCATGTAAAGAGAGATGAGATCGCTCGCCGACACCATCATCGACATGCCGAGTGCGGCGAGGACGATGAGCACCGGATATTCAAAGCGTCCGAGCTTTTCGCCGGCGAGATACCGGTCCGACATCAGGATCGCGAAACCCGCTGCGGCGTAAATCAAAATCTTGCAGAAAGCCGAAAAGGCGTCGATGCGGAATGCGCCGTCGAACAGCGAGGCGGTTGCGCCGCCGCCGGGGCTCACAAAGACGAGGACGCCGGCGATCGCCAGCAGCGCCACAGCGGCGATCGAAATCTTCGGGGCGGCCTTGTCGCCGAGAAAAACGCCGGTGATCAAGAGCGCCATGGCGCCGATCGCCAGAGCGAGCTCCGGCCGCGCAAAGGAAAGGGTTTCAAAAAGGCCCATCAGTTTACTCCGCCCGCCATGAGCGCCGTATTGTAATTCTCAATCAGCAAATCCACCGCCGGGCTGAAGACATTGAGCGCCGGTCCGGGATTGAACCCGAGGAACAGGGCGAACGCCATCAGGACGCCGAGCGTCGCCAGTTCGCGCGTGTTCACATCGGTGATCGTCATCAGCGCTTCTTTCTCGAGCTTGCCATACATCACCGCGCGATAGAGCCGCAGCGCATAAGCCGCGGAAAGGATGACGCCGAAGGCCGCGAAAAAGGCGATCCAGCTATTCAGCTTGAACGCGCCGGTCATGGTGAGAATCTCGCCCACGAACCCGGACGTGCCCGGCAGGCCCACATTGCCCATGGTGAAGAAGAGGAACAGGAACGCATAAAGCGGCATGCGATGGACAAGCCCGCCATAGGCTGCGATTTCGCGCGTATGCATGCGGTCATAGACGACGCCCACGCACAGGAAGAGCGCGCCGGAGATGAAGCCGTGGGAGAGCATCTGGAACAAGGCGCCGTCGATCCCCTGCTCCGTGCCGGTGAAAATGCCCATGGTGACGAAGCCCATATGGGCGACGGAGGAATAGGCGATGAGCTTTTTAATGTCCTCCTGCGCCAGCGCCACGAGCGAGGTGTAGATGATCGCAATCACCGACAGCGCGAAGACAAAAGGCGCGAAATCGGCGCTCGCCAGCGGGAACATGGGGAGCGAGAACCGCAGGAAGCCGTAGCCGCCCATCTTCAAAAGGATCGCCGCCAGCACGACAGAGCCCGCCGTCGGCGCCTGAACGTGGGCGTCGGGCAGCCAGGTATGCACCGGCCACATGGGCATCTTCACCGCGAAGGAGGCGAAGAACGCAATCCACAACCATGTCTGCGCGCCCGCCGGGAAGTCGTAATTCTGCAGCGCGGGGATGTCGGTCGTTCCGGCCTGCGCATACATCCACGCCATGGCGATCAGCATCAGGAGCGAGCCAAGCAGCGTGTAGAGGAAGAATTTGAGCGATGCATAGATGCGGCTCGGCATCACAACGCCGGCGAATTCCTTGGTTCCTTTCGAGCCCCAGACGCCGATAATTAGGAACATCGGAATGAGGCTGCCCTCGAAGAAGAAATAGAACAGGAAGAGATCAAGCGCGCAGAAAACGCCGATCATCAGCGTTTCCAGAACGAGAAACGCGATCATGTAATCGCCGACGCGCGACTTGATGGAATTCCAAGACGCCAGAATGCAGATCGGCATGAAGAAGGTCGTCAAAAGAACGAACAGGATCGAAATCCCGTCGACGCCCATCTTGTAGCTGATGCCGCCGCCGAGCCAGGGGAATTGCTCCACCAATTGATAACCCGCGACAGACGGATCGTAGAGCGCATAGGCGCCGAGCGACAAAAGAAAGGTGAAGGTCGTGAAGACAAGCGCAATGATTTTCGAATTGCGTTCGACCGTGGGCAGGTCCTCGGCGTTGATCGAGCCGTCATCGTTCTTGCGTGCGACCATGCGCGCGGCGGCGATGAACAGCGCGCCCACCAGCGGCGCGAAGGTGATGAAGCTGAGCCATGACTGGTTCGCGAAACTTTCCGTCATTACTGGCCGCCCCCTGCCCGGATGAGAATAAAGGTCACAAGAAGCGCAATCCCCACAAGCATCGCGAAGGCGTAGTGATAAACATAGCCGCTCTGCATTTTAACGATGCGGCGCGCGCCGGCGGCGACCGCCGTCGCAATGCCGTCCGGCCCGACGCCGTCAATGGTCTTGCCGTCGCCGTCCTTCCAGAGAAAGCGGCCGATGGCGAGCGCCGGTTTGACGAAAAGGAAGTCGTAGATCTCGTCGAAATACCACTTGTTCTTCAGGAAGGCGTAGATCATGCCGCCCGGGCGCAGCCAGCCCGGTTTTAGCGGATCGCCCCTCAGATAATGCCAGCCCGCCGCGAAAGATCCGGTGAGCATCGCGAAGAACGGCGCCCAGAGCACCCAGAGCGGAATGTCGTGATGGCCGCCCTCGCCGCCATGGCCGTCTTCCGCCGCGCCGTGATCGTCCGCTTCGCCATGCTGTTCGGCGGCTTCGCGCGCGATCACGTCGGCATGTTCGTCCTCGAAGGTGTGGAGGACATCCTCGTCGCGCATTTCCGCCAGTTGCTCCGCATTCAGATGGTCAGCGGTTTCGCCGTGCTGCTCCGATTTGGAATAAAGCGCGCCGTTCCAGAACGCATCGGACTTGTCGCCGACGAACTGGCCGTAAAACGCCATGCCGGCGGCGAGCGCGCCAAGCGCAAGCGGGATCAGCGGCGCCATCATGGTGTCCGGCACGGCATGAGGATGCTTGCGGATATGTTCCGGCGCGCGCGAGGGACCCCAGAAGGTGAGGAAGATCAGGCGCCAGGAATAAAACGCGGTCATCACCGCGGCGAGCAATCCGAGCGTAAAGGCGAAATAGCCGAAGGCCTTGCCCGCCTCGCCGGCGAAAAACGCGCTTTCGATAATCATGTCTTTCGAGACAAAGCCCGCCGTGCCGAGCGGCGCGCCAAACAGCGTAAAGCCCGGAATGCCGACGCCGGTGATGGCGATGGTGCCGATGACCATGAGGATATGGGTGAAGGGCATCAGCTCTTTGACGCCGCCCATCTTTTTGATGTCCTGCTCGTGATGCATGCCGATGATGACGGCGCCCGAACCGAGGAACAAAAGCGCCTTGAAGAAAGCGTGCGTGAAAAGGTGGAACATGGCCGCGCCATAGGCGCCGACGCCCGCCGCGAAGAACATGTAGCCGAGCTGGGAACAGGTGGAATAGGCGACAATCTTTTTGATGTCGTCCTGCAGAAGGCCGACCGTCGCCGCGAAGAACGCCGTCACCGCGCCGACGAGGGTCACCATGGCGGCGGCGTTCGGCGCATATTCATAAAGCACGGAACAGCGGCAGACGAGGAAGACGCCGGCGGTGACCATGGTCGCGGCGTGAATCAGCGCGGAGACCGGCGTCGGGCCTTCCATGGCGTCGGGCAGCCAGGTGTGGAGCAGGAACTGCGCCGACTTGCCCATGGCGCCGATGAATAACAGCACGGCGATAACGGTGAGCGCATGGAAGTCCCAGGAGAGGAAACGAATGCTCAGCTCCTGAATGGGCCCGCCTTCTGCGGCGTTCCACGGCGTCACGACGGCGTTCGACGCCACCGCCTGGAACACTTCATCGAACTGGATCGTGCCGAAGACATAAAAGACGGCCATGATGCCGAGGGCGAAACCGAAATCCCCCACCCGGTTCACGACGAAGGCCTTGATCGCCGCGTCATTGGCCGACTTCTTTTTGAACCAGAAGCCGATCAAGAGATAGGAGGCGAGACCGACGCCCTCCCAGCCGAAGAAAAGCTGCAGGAAGTTATCCGCCGTCACCAGCGTCAGCATCGCAAAGGTGAAAAGCGAGAGATAGGCGAAGAACCGCGACTGCTCGCCATAGTCCTTCATATAGCCCATTGAATAGGTGTGAACGAGGAAGGACACCGAGTTCACGACGATCAGCATCACCGCCGACAGGGAGTCGAGGCGCACCGACCAGTTCGCGCGGAAATCGCCGGAGCCGATCCATTCGAACAGCGTGATGGTGCGGGCATTGCCGCCGAGCGCCACGTCGAAAAACAGGAACCACGACATGATCGCCGCGATCAGAAGCAAGCCCGTCGTTAAGAGCTCAGACGCGCGATAGCCGAAAGCGCGGCCCACCGGCATGGAGAGCATGGCGCCGAAGAGCGGCAGTAAGACGACAAAGGGTTCCATGAAACTTTAGCGCCTCTAATTCTTCATCAAGCTGGCGTCATCGACGGCGATGTCGCCGCGATTGCGGAAGAAGGCCACGAGAATGGCGAGCCCCACCGCCGCCTCGGCCGCCGCAACGGTCAGCACCATGAAGGCGAAAACCTGGCCCACGAGATCGCCGAGAAACTGCGAGAAGGCCACAAGATTGATGTTTACAGCGAGCAGCATCAGCTCGATCGACATCAGGATGACGATGACGTTCTTCCGGTTGAGGAAGATGCCGGCCATGCCGATGGCGAAGAGGATCGCCGCAACGGAGAGATAATGTCCCAGCCCGATATCCATGTTCGACGCGCCCTTATGACAGTCCCTGGCCCGGCTTGATGTCCACAAGCTCGTAGCCCTCTTCGCGCTTGCGGCCGACCTGGGCCGCGGGGTCCTGTTTCTTGATCCCCTCGCGCGTGCGGAAAGTGAGAATGATCGCGCCGATCATGGCGACGAGAAGAACCATGCCGGCGATCTGAAAGTAGTGAACGTAATCGGTGTAGAGGATCAGCCCCAGCGCCTCGATATTGGTCGGGCCGTTGGGGTCCGCCACGGTTTGCGCCGCGGTGGGCGCCGGATGCGCGCGGGCGAGCTCAGCGTCGGACGGGAACGCCCAGACGAACACCACCATGATCAATTCGAAAACGACGATGGCGGCGATCGCGCCGCCGATGGGAAGATATTGCAGAAAGCCTTGTTTCATTTCGACGAAGTCGACGTCGAGCATCATCACGACAAACAGGAACAGGACTGCGACGGCGCCCACATAAACAACGACCAGCACCATGGCGAGATATTCCGCGCCCATGAGCACAAACAGCCCGGCGGCGGAGATAAAGGCCGAAATCAGAAACAGCACCGAATGGACGGGGTTCTTCGACGCGACGACCATGAGGCCCGAGGCGATGGCGGCGAAGGCGAAAAGATAAAAGGCGACGGCGGCAATGGACATAAGCTTGGCGCGAGGCTTTCCCGGACCGATAGTGGCTCGTTTAAAAAACGCGCCGAATGGCGCTTATGGACTGGCTTTCCCCTCACCCCTTGCGGGCCGCATGCGGCGCGACTCGGAGCGCGGGCGATACTGGCCGCGCTTTTAGAGGCATTGGCCGGGCTTTGCAAAGGGATAGAGGGCGAAAATCAGCGCAAATCCGGGGCTTATCGCCACGCCTGAGGACGGCTTTTGAAACTCGCCTGGCGTGAGGCTCATCGCAGGAACCGAACGCTTCGTCCCTTTGGCGTCGACGGAGCGCCCGGCTCTCTTAAGCTGTCGGCTTACACACAAGGGAGAGGCTTCATGAAAAACGCAATTTTCAATTGTCTGGCGGGGGCCCTCGCCAGCGCCACAATCGTCGCCGGCGCACGGGCTGAGCCTCTGCCTGTGGACCTGTCCGGGGTGGAGTTTGCGCCGGTCCGCTTCCAGCTCCTGCAGGATGGGGAAAATGTTGGCGAGATGTTCTACGCATTGGAACGCCGGGATAGCGACATCCTGATCCATGAAGGGACGACGATGCTCCCAGACATCCGCGAATCCGGGACGCTGGTGATCGACGCCGAAACCTTGCTGCCCGAGCGGATTGTCATTGACGGGGACTTCAGCCGAACCGTTCTCGACATCGACCTCACCTTTGACGGCCGCAAGGGATCCGGCATCTACAGCATCAAGCGCCCGAACGAGATTGAGAAGACCGACCGGAAATTCGAAGCCGAGCTGCCAAAGGACACGATCTCCCGGGCCTCGATTTTCGGCCTTGTCGCCGGTCTTCCCATTGAGGAAGGCGCCGCCTTCCCGTTCCAGTGGTTCAACGAGCTTGGCGGCGCCGTCGCCGACGCGGAACTTGTGGTGGAAGCCAAGACCATGATCGAGATTCCAGCCGGCGTTTTCGAGACCTATGAAATCAAGCTCAACGCCGAACCGGCGAACATCATCTACCTCACGACTGAAGCCCCCCATAAAGTGGTGCGCATCGACGTTCCCGGTCAGAATATGAAGTTCGAGCGCCTGCCGGCGGAGAATGAGGCGGAATGAGCGGCGCTTCCAATGCGCGCCGATAGCGGCAGCGCTTTATGTTTCGCCCAGCGTCACAAGATACGCCGCAAGATCGTCGATCCTCTCTGGCTCGACAATGAGATTGGGCATATTGCGATGGGGCGAGCGTAAAAGCGCTGCAAGAGAAGAGCGGGTCATGTCCGGGCGGTTCGCCAGCGCCTCGAAAGACGGCGCGCTCACCTCGGGCGATGCGAATTCGCCAAGCTCCACCGCATGACAGGAGGCGCAGGCGTCCCGCGCATAGGAAAGGCCGCGCGCCGCTGCACTGGATTCCACATGGCCGGCGGAACCGCCTGTCGCCGCGCAGCCTGACAGACCCATGAGGACCGCCGCGCCGCCCGCGCCGAGCATTGTGAAAACATATCGGATTGCAGGAAGACCGGTCATCCATCGCCCCCTTGTCTGTCTTCAAGAGCGATTTAAGCACGAGAGTGAGCGCCGGACCAGCGCCCGGCAGGCACGGCCTCGGAAAGTGAAATCTTACCGGTAAGGGGCGTCGAGTTCGAGATTGCGGGCGATTTCCCGCTCCCAGCGGTCGCCATTCGCAAGGAGGCGGTCCTTGTCATAGAACAGCTCTTCGCGGGTTTCCGTGGCGAACTCGAAATTCGGGCCCTCGACAATCGCATCCACCGGACAGGCTTCCTGGCAGAAACCGCAATAGATGCATTTGGTCATGTCGATGTCATAGCGGGTGGTGCGGCGCGAGCCGTCATCGCGGGGCTCGGCCTCGATGGTGATGGCCTGCGCCGGGCAGATCGCCTCGCACAGCTTGCAGGCGATGCAGCGCTCTTCCCCGTTCGGATAGCGGCGCAGCGCATGTTCGCCGCGAAAACGCGGAGACAACGGCCCCTTTTCAAACGGGTAATTCAGCGTCGCCTTGGGGGTGAAGTAATATTTCATGGCAAGGCCGAACGCCTTGACGAAATCGATAAGCAAGAAGCCTTTGAGCGCCTGTCCGATCCGCGACATGTCTTACGTCCTCCAGCTCTGAAGGTAATCCGCCGCGCCGGGGAACATGATGAGGACGCCCGCCACGAGAACGACCCAGAACAGCGACAGGGGCAGGAAAATCTTCCAGCCGATGCGCATCAACTGGTCATAGCGATAGCGCGGCACGATCGCCTTCACCATGGCGAACATGAAGAAGAAGAACACCACCTTCAATATGAACCACAGCACCGGCATCGGGCCCCACATCAGAGGCTCCCACGGGATCGGCGAATGCCAGCCGCCGAAGAACAGCACTGTCAGCATGGCGCACATCAGCACGATATTGGCGAGCTCGCCGATCATGAAGAGGAGAAACAGGGTCGAGGAGTATTCCACCTGATACCCCGCGACGAGTTCGGACTCCGCTTCCGGCAGGTCGAAGGGCGGACGGTTGGTCTCCGCAAGCGCCGAGATGAAAAAGACCACGAACATCGGAAAGAGCGGAATGAAATTCCAGTTCCAGAAACCGCCGCCTGCGCGCGCCTGCGACAGAACGATGTCGGAAAGATTGAGCGAGCCGACCAGCAACAGGACGGTGATGATCACGAAGCCGATGGAGACCTCATAAGAGACCATCTGCGCCGCCGAGCGGAGGCTGCCGAGAAACGGATATTTCGAGTTCGAGGCCCAGCCGCCCATAATGACGCCGTAAACCCCGAGGGAGGAAATCGCGAAGAGATAGAGAATGCCCACATTGATGTCGGCGCCCACAAGCCCCGGCCCTACCGGGATCACCGCCCAGCCCACGAGGGCCAGGACGAAAGTGATGATCGGCGCGAGGATGAAGACGACCTTGTTCGCGCCGGCCGGGATCAGGATTTCCTTGAAAACGAATTTGAAGAGGTCGGCGAAGGATTGAAGCAGGCCGAAGGGGCCGACCACATTCGGGCCTTTGCGCATCTGCACGGCGGCCCAGACCTTGCGGTCGAAATACATGAGAAACGCCTGCGCCACGAGCAACGTCAGCAGGATCGCCAGCGCGCCCGCCACCGTCGAGGCCAGCCACCATCCCCAGCCCAGATCGGTCGGCCGGGTGACCAGATTTGTCCAGATCTCTTCCATGGGGCCGCGTCATAACGGGGATCGCAAGTTTAGTCACGCCTGAATCGCGCATGAAAAAAGGGCCAATCCGTCGCGGGACCGGCCCTTTCCGCCCTGTCAAACGGGCGAGCGCTATTTCACGCTGATGCTGGCGATAAAGCTGCTGGACTTGTCCACCTGGCCGGGCGAGCCGTAAATATCGATGGAGCCGATGCCGCTGACCGACGCGTCCGCCGTCTCGCTGGCGTAGACGCTGGCCGAGCCGACGCCGGAGACGTCCACATCCACTTCCCGGCATTCCAGCTCTTTGGCGTTAAGGTCGCCGACGCCGGCGACGTCAGCCTCCAGCCGGCCGCAGGCGCCGCTGATGGTCAGATCGCCGACGCCCGCCAGATCGACCTCGAATTCGTCGGCGTCAACGCCGGTGACGCGGCCGTCGGCGACGCCCGCAATGTCGATGGCTTTGAGCGCCGGAAGCGTGATGTCCGCCGTCAAACCGAACTCGCGCCATTTTCGCTTACCCCGTTCCCCATCCTTGCGGTCGAGGTTCAGGACGCCGTTTTCCACAGTGACGTCGAGGCGCTCCATTTCAGAAGGCGGACCCGAGACGGTCACGGAGAAATCCCCGCCGACGCTCACGTCAACTTCAAAGACGCCGGCGACCTGGATTTCGTCGAAACCCGTCACATCCAGCGTCTCCGCAATGTCCTCGCTCTTGTCGCGCCCGCCCACATCCTTGAGCGAGCCGAACGCGTAATAGGCCGCGGTCGCCGCAATGCCGATCGACAAGATCAGGCCAATAATCACGCCAAAAAAAATTCTCATGGGTCGCCTCCCGTCTATCCCCGTCCCCCATGCCTTAAGGATATAGCACCGCAAGATGACGGAACCAACGCGCCCAGCCGCGCCTTCGCCTCACCTTGTCGATTTCGAAAAACGAAAACGCCGCGCTTTTGCGCGGCGTTTTGAGCGGGAGCGAAAAGTTCCTCAGTGGACGGTGATGTCCGCGAACATGCTCTTGTTCTTGCTGACTTTCTGGGGCGAGCCATAGACATCGATATCGCCCATGCCGGAAACGCGCGCCTCGACTTCCTCGCTTGCAAAAACGATAGCGCTGCCGACGCCGGAGACTTTCACATCGACGGCGCCGCATTCAAGGCCGCCGGCGTCGAGATCGCCGACGCCGGAAAGATCGGCATCGAGCGCGCCGCATTCGCCGTCGACCTCAAGATCGCCGACGCCGGATATCTTGATGGAGAAACTGTCCGCGTCGACATCGGACACATGACCGTCAACGACGCCGGAGATGTTGAGCGCCGTCAGGCTCGGCAAGGTGATGACCGCTTCCACGCCGTCGCGATGGTTACGGTTTTTCTCGCCTCTCATGCGCTTGCGCTGATCGAGCAGGAGCGCGCCGTTCTTCACCGACGCGTCGATCCGGTCCATCTCATAGGCCGGCCCTGACAACTCCACGGAAAAATCGGACCCGACGCGCACGTCGAGTTCGTAAACGCCGGCGACCGTGATGGCGTCGAAACCGCCAAGATCGAGCGTGCGCGTTACGGTTTCATCGTCATCGGCAAGAGCTGCGCCGCCCGCAAGAAGCGCCAGGGCGCCGGCGGAAAGAATAAGATTTTTGATCATTGCTCGCCTCCATCTCTTGCGACGAATGTAGCGACTTGTGCGGCGTTCGTGAAGTTCGGCTCACCGCAGGGACGGCGCAACCCGCCGAAGAAACTCAATGGATTCTAAAGAGGATCCGGCCTTCCGCCTCGGATTCGGCCTTTTCCGCCGCGCGCCAGTGGGGCGTCATGCGCCTTGCAAAGACAAGGGAAACAATCAGCGGGGGGAGGAAAATGACAGCGAGGGTTCTGATGCTGGCGGCGCTTACCGACGGGAAACCGATTGTGAACAACACCAGCACGGCAACGGCGACGCCCATGGCCGCGCCGAGATAGGGCCAGAGATTGCGCCGCTTGCGTTTTTCAAGGGCCGCGAAAAGCGGCGCGCCGAACGCCACGCTGGCGCCGAAGCCCACCAGGAAAATCAGGATACTGACGAAGAGACCTTCAAGGAGAGCGGACACCAGCAATGTCAGAGAAAACCCGTTCAGGAGTTCCGCCGCGGCGAACAGGAGCGTGAGCGCGCCGCCGGCCAAAGCGCCAGCAAGCACGGCGACGACCATTTCCTCGAAAGCGACATTGATGCGGATTTGATCGAGTATCTCCGCCTGTTTTTCATCGGTAGGAAGCATCACTAAAACGTTCTGAACGGCTTGTTAAAACCCCGAAGACAGCGGCGATCACAATCGGCGGCACGCCATAGAAGAAAGATATGCCAGCTAACTCATCAGCGGTCACCTGCACTCCATGAGCGAACCCTGGAACAATCCACAGGGCAATAAGGATCATGGATGCAATTGCGCCGCCAAATATATAGCCGAGCAAATTATTCTTTTGCGTTTTCACGAGCAGGTAGTGAATTGGCGCGCCAATAAGCAAAGCGGCTAAATAACCTATATGCACGGCAACCAGAAAATATAGTCCGAACGTTCTGGCCGAATCCAAAAGATTAGGCCCCTCCTCGGACGAGGACTCATTTAGCAAAAGGCTCAAAAGGATCAGAACGACCGCACAAATGAGAAGCCCTAACGGCACAGAGATCAAAGCATTGACGACCACGCGGCCGGAAAAAGCTTTCTGAAGCGCCGTCGTCACTCCGCCGCCTGATGCTTTGCGCCGCTCATCACGGCGGAACATTCCGACATGGTTTTCGAGGCGCGGGCGATTGGGTTGGTGAGATAGTAATCTCTCACCGCCGAGACGAAAGGCGCGCCGTCCATCTCGCCCGCAACGCCGCAGGCGCTCGCATCGAAGCGCTCTTCCAGATTGCCGATCTGGTCGATACGGCCGAGCGACGGCGCGTCGGCGATCATCGCCTGGCGCAGCGCGAACACGTCGTCATAGGGGAGCGTCTTGCCAATGCGGTCGGAGAGCGCGCGTATGATCGCCCAGTCTTCGCGCGCGTCGCCCGGCGGGAACGCGGCGCGGTTCGCAAGCTGCGCCCGGCCTTCGGTGTTCACGAAAATCGCGTTTTGTTCGGTATAGGCGGCGGCCGGGAAGATGATATCGGCGTAACGCGCGCCCATGTCGCCATGACTGCCCTGATAAACGACGAACGCGCCGTTCAGCCTCGCGCCGTCGAATTCATCGGCGCCGAGATTGTAGACAAATTCGATCTCGCGCGCTTCGCAGCCATCGAGAATTTCGGCGAATGTCTTTCCGCCCTCTCCGGGCAGAAAGCCGAGATCGAGCGCGCCGACCCGGCCCGCCGCCGTATGAAGAACATTGAAGCCGTTCCAGTCGCCGCGGATCGCGTCAATCCCGTCCGCGAGCTTGGCGGCGGCGTTCAGAACGGCCGCGCCATCCGGGCGCGAAAGCGCGCCCATGCCGACAATGACCACCGGGTTTTTCGCGCCCTTGAGCGCCTCTGCAAATGAGCCCTCTCCATTGGCGAGAGACGCAAGCGTGTCCGGCCCGGCGCCGAGATAATCGTAGTCGTAGGAAAGATCCTTTTGCTCGCCGATCAGACCGATCTTCACATCGAGGTTGTTGAGCCAGGCTTTGCGAATGCGGGCATTGATCATCGGCGCTTCGGCGCGCGGATTGGTTCCCACAAGCAGAATGACATCCGCCTGTTCGAGATTGGCGATGCCGGTGTTGAAAAGATAATTGCGTCTGTCGCCCTTATTTCCTGAAACTTCGCCAATTTTGGCGCCGTCCTGACGGCAATCCATATGCGGCGTTCCGATGGCGCTCATCAGGTCTTTGAGCGCCTTCACCGCTTCGGCTGGCGCAAGATCGCCTGCGAGCGCGGCGGTTTTTTCTTTCGGCGTTGCTTTCAGTTTTTCCGCAACGACGTTTAGCGCCTCGTCCCAGCTTGCCGGCTTCAACTGCCCGTCCTTGCGCACATAAGGTTTGTCGAGGCGCTGACGGCGGAGGCCGTCCCAGACAAAGCGCGACTTGTCGGCGATCCATTCCTCATTCACGCCTTCATGCAGAACGGGAAGGATGCGCAACACTTCGCGGCCACGCGCATCAACGCGGATGTTCGAACCCACCGCATCCATGGCGTCGACGGATTCTGTCTTGCGCAATTCCCATGGCCGCGCATTGAACGCATAAGGACGCGAGGTCAGCGCGCCCACTGGACACACATCGATGAGATTGCCGGTAAGTTCCGACTCCACAGCCTTTTCAAGATAGGTGGTGATCTCGGCGTTCTCGCCACGATTGACGAGACCGAGATCGTCGACGCCGGCGATCTCCGTCGCAAAGCGAACGCAGCGCGTGCATTGAATACAACGCGTCATGATCGTCTTGATCAGCGGGCCCATATATTTTTCTTCGACGGCCCGTTTGTTCTCCGCGTAGCGCGAGCCGTCGCGGCCATAGGCCATGGCCTGATCCTGAAGATCGCATTCCCCGCCCTGGTCGCAGATCGGGCAATCGAGGGGGTGGTTGATGAGGAGAAACTCCATCACCCCTTCGCGGGCCTTTTTCACCATGGGCGTATTCGTGAAAAGCTCCGGCGGCGCGCCGTCAGGCCCGGGGCGCAGATCCTTGACGTTCTGGGCGCAGGAAGCCACGGGCTTGGGCGGTCCGCCCTTCACCTCGATCAGGCACATGCGGCAATTGCCGGCGACCGAAAGGCGCTCGTGATAGCAAAAACGCGGAATCTCCTCCCCTGCCGCCTCGCAAGCCTGCAGGAGGGTCAGATTGGAGGCGACTTCGATTTCCTCGCCATTGACTTTGATGACGCGCGTTTCGCTCATGCCGGGCCTTCTCGGGTCTAAAGTCCAAATTCGGGCCGTGGTTTAGCCCTCTTTCCCGGCGGACGCTAGAGCGCGTCAGCGCTGCGAAGGCCTTGTGCGAAGCGTCTTCTCGTCGCGCAATTTGTCCCGCGAAGGGGCCGCGCGAGCTTTTATGATTTATCCTGAAGAGATTGCTCGAGGCGGTCGAGGCCTTTCGAAATGGCGTCCTGCCGAAGGAGCCCCCGTTGTGCAGCGGCGCCGATCCGCTGGCACTCGTCATAGAGGACATCCAGCCGCCCCTCCATCCGCTCCACCGCCTCCGACATGGCGTCGATCCGGGCTGAAAGCGCGTCGATAGTTTCCTGCAGCCGCTTCGCCTGAAGCTCGTCTTTATCCGGCATTTTTCCCACTCCCTCGACTGCGCGCCTTTCCGCCGGGCATGGCCGCCCGGCGTCAACAGCTAAATGAAAAAAATTGCCATAAACGCAACAAACCATTCAAATTGTTGCGAAATTATCCATCGCAAATCAACCGTAAGCCTTTCATGTTGCACTAGATGCAACGGGAAGTTGACTGGATTGCCGAGGCGCTTGAGCGCGACCCGACCAAGACCCAGACGGGCCTGGCCGAAGCCCTTGGCATCGACAAATCCGGCGTATCCCGCATGCTGAAAGGCCGCCGCCGGCTCAAATTCGACGAAGCGAAGCGGGCGGCCGACTATCTGGGGGTGAGCCCCGCCGTTCTGGAGCGGGCGGGCTTCGCTGAGCCCGAGGAAACCTATCAGGCGGAGCCGCAAGCCGAGCGCCTTACAAATCTCTACGCCAGCGCCGCCGGCGCCAGGGGCGAATGGTTCCTGGATCTGAGGCGCCCGATCGAGCGCCGCCCCCAGGCGCCCTGCTTTCTCGGCGCCGATCTCGCCTTCGGTTTCTACGCCCCTGACGACGCCATGGCGCCCCGCTTCCACAGAGGGGAACTTGTCTGGGTCAATCCGGGCCGACCGGCTGCTGCGGGGCAGGACGCACTCTTGATCGCGAAAGACGGCCCGCCCGCCGAAACGCCCGCCTATCTTTGCGTGCTGGAGTCCATGACCAGCTACGTTTACCGAATTTCCCAATATGGCGTCGGCGGCGTGCGGGAATTTTCCGCCGCACGCTGGCGCGCCGCCCATGTCTATGGCCGCGTGTAGCGCGCCCTTCCATATTATCGAAAGCTTCAGAAGTGATTCGTAAAATCGAGGCGAGACGCCTCGATGCGGAAAAAGGACGCCCAAACACGCCATGGGGACCGACTACCAGGCCTATCAGGCTCGCAAATATTTCGCCGGCCTCGATGGGCTGCGCGCCATCGCGATCATTGCGGTCGTCTGGCATCACAGCGCGCATCCCGATTTCCTGCCCATGTTCGCCCGCGGCTTTGCAGGCGTGGATCTGTTTTTCGTCCTGAGCGGTTTTTTGATCGTGACGCTGCTGCTCCGGGAAAAAGACAAAAGCGGACGCATCTCCCTGCGCAATTTTTGGGCGCGGCGGTTTTTACGCTTGATGCCCGCTTATTATCTTTTGCTGTTCGGCATGCTGGGCGCCTATCTTGTCTTCAAGCCGGGCGACCCGGATACGGCGCGCCTCGCCGAAGGTTTTCCGGTTTATGCGCTTTATCTGTCGAACTGGTTTCATCCCGGCGCCAATAATCTCGGCATCACCTGGTCGCTCGCCACCGAAGAGCAGTTCTATCTTGTCTGGCCATTGGTGGAGACGTTTCTTGCGCCCATCGCGGCGGGGATATTCTGGATCTCCGCGCTCATCATCAACCAGCTCATCAATTTCGGCGTGCTCGATCCCGCCATCGATACGGTCTTTGGCGAAGGCGTCGCGGGCAGCCGCGAAATCCTCGACGCCACCTTCACGCCGATCCTGCTGGGCGTCGGCCTTGCGCATCTTCTTCATCGGGAAAAGGGGTATCGACTCGCGAAACGCCTTGCCGGATTTAAACATGCGCCCCTGGTTTTCATGGCGGCGCTGTTTGTCCTGTTCAACATCCCCGCCGCCGATATTTCCGGCCTCTTCCGTCTCGTCATGCATTGCCTGATGACCGCATGGATCGCGTCGATCGTGCTGGCGCCGGGCTCGACATTATCGCTCTTTCTCGATTGGCGCCCCGTCGTCTTTGTAGGCGCTGTCAGCTACGGCATGTATCTTTACCACATGTGGTGCGTTCATGCGGCGCGCATTGCGCTTGGCAAACTCGGCCTTTCCAATCTCGTTTTCGAGTTTCCCCTGGCGCTCGCGCTCACCATCGGCGTTTCCGCAGCAAGTTTTTATTTCTACGAAAAGCCGTTTCTCGACTTAAGAAAACGCTTCCGCAAACCGCACAGATCGCAAAAAGAAAACGCCCGGCCGTGACAAAACACGAAGCCGGGCGTTCATTTCAGAGGAGTTCGGTCTCTTAGAGCACGCGCTCTTTGAGGTCTTTCGACGGACGGAACGCCACTTTCTTCGAAGCCTTGATCTTGATCGCTTCGCCGGTCGCCGGGTTGCGGCCCATGCGCGCCGGGCGGTGACGAACCTGAAGAATGCCGAGACCGGAGATGCGCAGCTTCTTGCCTTTTTTCAGGTAGCCGCCCATGCGGTCGATGAAATCGGAGACGATTTCTTCGGCCTGCTTCTTCGGCATCTCATAGGTTTCGGCCAGTTCCGCCGCGAGGTGCTTCAGCGTCAGCACGTCAGGCAGCGCTTTTTTCGTCGCGGCTTTTTTCTTCGCCGGCGCTTTTTTAGCAGCGGTCTTCTTGGCGGCGGTTTTCTTCGCAGGCGCTTTTTTCTTCGCCGGCGCCTTTTTCGCGGTTTTCCGTTTAACGGCCATTTTCAGTATCCTTCATCAGTCGTTTGAATGCGAAAAGCAGCCAAAAATCCAAGTTTCGCCTGCTGTGCGGGCATTATTGCGTATGATTCGCCCGGATGTGAGACCCTAAAAAGCGCATTTAGGCCCATAAAATAGGGGTTTTTACGCTTTTTATGACCTTCTTTTCATGATCCATTCGAGATCGGGGTGGTTTCCAACCATAAAATGGTACTCGGCGACCTTCTCAAAACCATAGCGTCGATAGAGCTTTTGGGCCCCTTCATTCTCTGAAAAGACGCCCACATAAGCATGATCGAAATGCTCGTCGATCCAGTCGAGCGCGCGCTCAAGAAGGGCCGTGCCGAGGCCCTTTCCCTGGGCTTTGGCGTCAAGATAGAGCCGGCAAAGCTCGCCGGAATTCTCCGGCATGTCCGGCGCCGGCAGACTGCAGGGCGCCGCCGTGCAATAGCCGATCATCTCCCCTTCCGGAGTTTCGGCGACCCAGGCGGCGGCGTCCTTATCCTTCAGAAAGTCTTCGTAGTAGTCGGCGGAGTGATTGTAGGTGAGGAACTCTTCAAGGTCCGCCGGCTCATAAAGATGCGCGAAGGTGTCGATAAAGGTCGATCGCCCCAGTCGCGCGAGCGCATGAGCGTCATCGAGCATCGCCGTCCTGATCGCGGCTTCGGCGTTATTTACGGATTGATTGCTCATCCATCCAGTGGGTCCATTCGCCCTCGGGATCACGCGACGTGCGTATATACAAACGCCGCGAAAATTTTCCGCCCGCCGAAATGCTCCATTCGGAGCGCACCCATTCAATGACGCCCTCCTCTATGGGAAAGGACGCTTCCCAAGCCATCTCGCCAACCGTCTCATCCGGCGTTGACGACATTGTCACTTCACCGGCCAAGTCGCGCTGAGCCAGACGGACTCATAGGCGCCATAGACAGGGTTGTAGTTGAAAAACACCTCGTCATGGATGGCTGACCGATCGGACCGTTCGAAATGATAAATGCATTTGATGAACTGCTCTTCGACGGCCGGTTGGCACGTAAGCGAACCTTTATGGCGCCGCTCGGCGTCGGCGCCCGGCTGATAAATCCGGGTCACCTCCCAATCGCCATACAGAAACGCAAGATCCGCCGTCGCCGGAGCGGCTTCAGCAATAGCGGCGCCTGCTGAAAAGAAGAAAGCGAAGAGGCCCGCAAAAACTGATCGCCTGAAGTACATTATTCCGCCGCGGCGACCGCCACATGCGGACGGTCATTGCGGTAGGTATTGATGCGTTCCTCGATCTCGTGACGGAAGTGCCGGATGAGGCCCTGCACCGGCCAGGCCGCCGCATCGCCGAGCGCGCAAATGGTGTGCCCTTCGATCTGCGTCGAGACTTCGAGCAGCTTGTCGATTTCTTCCGTGGTCGACTGGCCCACCGCCATGCGTTCGAGGACGCGCCACATCCAGCCCGTGCCTTCGCGACAGGGCGTACACTGGCCGCAGCTTTCATGCTTGTAGAAATAGCTGATGCGCGCGATGGCGCGGACGATATCCGTGGATTTATCCATCACGATCACCGCCGCCGTGCCGAGACCCGATTTGTGTTCGCGCAACGCGTCGAAATCCATCAGCACATCGTCGCAAATGTCTTTCGGCAGGCACGGCACTGAGGAGCCGCCGGGAATGACGGCTTTCAGATTATCCCAGCCGCCTTTGACGCCGCCGCAATGGGTGTCAATGAGCTGCTTTAACGGAATCGACATTGCCTCTTCGACGTTACAGGGGCGATTGACGTGACCGGAGATCGAAAAAATCTTGGTGCCGTGATTGTTCTCGCGGCCGAATTTGCGGAACCAGCCCGCGCCGCGGCGCAGGATCGTCGGGCAAACCGCAATGGATTCCACATTATTGACGGTGGTCGGGCAGCCATAAAGCCCCGCGCCCGCGGGAAACGGCGGCTTCAGGCGCGGCTGGCCCTTCTTGCCTTCGAGGCTTTCCAAAAGCGCGGTTTCCTCGCCGCAGATATAGGCGCCGGCGCCGTGATGGACGTAAAGATCGAAATCCCAGCCGGAGCCCGCCGCATTCTTGCCGAGAAGGCCCGCCGCATAGGCTTCGTCGATCGCCGCCTGGAGATTGTTGCGCTCATCCACATATTCGCCGCGAATATAGATGTAACAGGCATGGGCCTTCATGGCGAAAGACGCGATCAGACATCCCTCAATGAAAAGATGCGGATCGTGGCGCATGATCTCCCGGTCCTTGCAGGTGCCGGGTTCGGACTCGTCGGCGTTGACCACGAGATAATGCGGGCGGTCTTTTACTTCCTTGGGCATGAAAGACCATTTGAGCCCCGTCGGGAAGCCCGCGCCGCCGCGGCCGCGAAGGCCGGAATCCTTGATCTGCTGGATGATCCACTCGCCGCCCAGCGCCATCAGATCCGCCGTGCCGTTCCACGCGCCGCGCTGCTTCGCCGCGTCGAGCCGCCAGTCCTGAAGGCCGTAAAGGTTCGTGAATATCCGGTCTTTATCTTCGAGCATGTTTCATCCGTTCGAATGCGTCACTGCGTAATCAAATCAGAAGCGGCGCCAGCGCGACCACTCCTATGGCGACAATAATCAGTCCGGCTTTTTCATGGCCGGCGGCATAGACGGCGGCCCCGAGCGCGAGACACAACAAGCCGCTGGACAACAGCCACACCAGAAAGCGCTGTTTCACCTTGGGCCCGCTTTTCGGGTTCTCCGGATCGAGCTCCGGAATGTAATGAGGGCTTTGCTTGCGGTTTTCAGCCATGGCCGCCCTCGCCCGGCTTCGACTGCAATGATCGTCCATATTGCCTGAACCAGCGGAAGAACAAGGGACCAAAAATGATTGCCGTTCCGATGACCCCGCCGATCAGGATGTTAAGGTCATCCGTGTAGAGATAAGCGCCAATCACCAGGATCAGCATGGCGCCTTCCATCAGGGCGATGTTGACCAACCCTTTCATGGCGTGTTTGCGCTTGATGTCTTCCGGCGTCTGCACGGTCGTTTTACTCCGCCGGCTCTTTCGGCTGGGAATTCGGGATTTCCTTGAGCGGCTGCGCGCGCGACCCGTCATAAAGCGACGGATCGGTGAGCGAGGTGTTGTCGCCTTCGGGGTCCGAGGAATGGCGGTTCGGATGCTGCGTGCCGATTTTCACCTTCTCGCCGCGCGCGAGTTTCGCCAGAAGGTCTTCGAGAATTTCCGGCGTCAGGTCCTCGTAATAGTGATCGCCCTCTTTGGTGGAAATCTGGACCATGGGCGCATTGGCGCAGGCGCCGAGACATTCGACTTCGAGCCAGGAGAACTTGCCGTCTGCCGAGACATGCCCCTCCTCGCCGATCATCTTTTTACAGGTCTCGCGCAACCCGTCCGAGCCGCGCAGCATGCAAGGGGTCGTGCCGCAGACCTGAACGAAGAAATCGCCGGCGGGCGCGAGGTTGAACATCGTGTAGAAGGTCGCGACCTCGTAGACGCGGATGTACGGCATATCGAGCTGGCGAGCGATCACCTCCATCATGGGGATCGAGCACCAGCCTTCCTGTTTCTGGCCGCGCCACAGGAACGGGATGACGCAGGAGGCCTGGCGGCCCTCCGGGTACTTTTTCATCTGCGCGTCGCACCAGGCCTTGTTCTCGGGCGTCCAGTCAAAGGACGCGGGCTGGTCTTTCGCGGGGCGGCGGCTCGCCATGGGCGGTTCTCCTAGAAAGGGTCGTCATATTTGGGTGCGACACATACCTGATTGGCCGCAAAACAAAAGGGCATACGGCGTCGCGGGGGGCGGTTTTGGGGCGGAAAAGCCCCTCTCCCGCTGGCGGGAGAGGGGAGAAAACCCGTTTCAACAACCCTACTCCAGCTCCACCTCATTCAGGGCCGCGGCGTCCTCGAAACAGCCGAGGCAGATGACGCCGATATTGTTGGGGCCGAGCGCGTCGAATTCCGCCTGGCCGAGGGCGTTGCACTCATTGCAGACCGCGTCCCAGACGCCGTCCGGCCCCCGGCTCCACCAGAAGCCCTTGGGCTCGCCCGATTTCAGGGACTCGATGATATGCCGGCAGACAAAGGTCTGGGGCTGCTTGCCGTGCGTGCCGCAGGTGACGGAGGGGACTTTCATGGGCGGATCGATCCAAAACGAACTGAGTGCCTAGCAAAGCCGCCCCGAATTGCAAATAGCGGCGGCCTCAAGCCTCATCCAGCAAAACCGGCGCGCAGACGCTTTTAATCTGGTCGTTAAGCGCCCCCGCTGCGCCAAGACTTGCGACAAAGTCGGTGAACTCCGACTCGGACGGTTTTAAATCCGAAACATAGGATGTGAGAAAGCCATAGTGATCGATCAAGGCGCTCCATGTCTCAAATCCCACCTTCTCCAGTTCAGCGTCAGAGAAATAAAGATACTCAACATCGACAAAATTCTTCAGAGCGTAGATTTGATCATCAGCAAGCCGCATAAGGGTCTCGCGGCCTTCTTCGAGCGCTTCTTTCTCGATCGCCGTCATGTCGGCTTCGTCTTCATCTACATATTTTAATTCCTGCGCACGGTGCGCCGCCGCAGATTGCTCAACAATCCGGTCCGCCTCTCTTGCAAGACGAAAATAGGACGCGCTCGCCGACACCACCGTCCGGCACGCCGACTGGCGATAGGCTGCAGGTTCGTTGTAGCTGATGGCGGGCGCCGCGCCCTTCCCGCTCCAGATGAAATAGGTCTGCGCCGTCGCCGCGATGGCCGCAATCGACGCCAGAATGACTGCGAAAAGTCTCATGAAAGCCCCCGTTTCCATACCCCGAGAGAACGGTAATTCATGGAAACTGATCTGTATAGAGTTGACTGTTCTGTCGCTCTCCCGCTTCCGCCGGAAGCCCTACGCATCACCGTGGTTCAAGGCCTCATTGCGGCTCCCCAGACGAATGCTTGAGACTGCCTGCCACAGGGCCAGCAGGTGACGGAGGGAGCTTTCATTAGTCCGCTGTTCCGTACAGATCCCATTCCACCTGCTCAAGAACGGGAAGCTCTCTGTTTAATTCAGTGATACTACGCCTCATCGAAGCGAGCTGATAAGCCAACAACCAACTTCCGATGACTGGCATATGAAACTGAAAATCCCTTGTCAGCACCATGGGCAGCAATACTGCTAAGGCTGTTAATGCGCCGCCGATCATCAGCAGCGTATGTCGGTAATTTTCTGGCGCCATATCAATACTCAGCAATGTGGACAGCGCAGTGGTAAGCGGCAGCACCAACGCGAGAGCGTGGATTGCAGCGCCTCGCCAAACAAGCTCATTTTTTGGATGATATGGCGCAAGCCCGCGGCCATAAATCCAAGTCATCCATGCGAACATGGCGATTGGGAGTACGGCAAGTAGAATCAGGTCCAGGTTGTCAATTATCGCATCAATCATATTCACATGAACCTTGGCTAAAGGCCGTCACCGATCAATTCCGCCGCAGACGGCGTCAAGGCAAGTTCGTCAATCGTCAATCTCTTCTTTCTCATAGACAAAAACGGCGCCGATATTCTCATACCCTGCATTGGACCGTGCATATTGCTTTTGGGACAACGACATTTTTGCAAAATCGTCAAAACAAGTATTTGTCGACTTTTCAACGACAATTTCATGCACGCGCCCGTCCGCCGTCACGTCAAAGCTCAAAACGACATGCTCTTTCTTTCCGGCTTTCCAGGAGCATTGCGCAGCGTAAAACGGGTCTTGCGTGCAAAACTGGCCTAAAGTGGGGTCGCTAATAATTTCTGCAGCTTTATATTTTGACCGGTCGAAAATGTAACATGCTGCAACGCCTTTATGAGTCGGCCCTTCGCCCTCAAGCTGAAAGGTTATAATTGTTTGAAGATCCAGCTTGCCGTCCGTAGAACATTGATACTTCCACTTGGCCACTGACGCGACGGCAGCGCTGTTCAGACATTCATGCGTGCTGTTGCTGACCCTGATGTTGTCTGTCGCCCCGCTCGGGAGAACGTCGTATGTGACAAGCACCTCCTCCGTCTTGCTCGCATTGTACATGCAACGTTCGGGATATGATGGCGGCATGCGGCCCACAGGTTTTGCGAAAGCCAATTCGCTGTTCGGTTGCTCGCAATTGTCCGGATCGTATGATGCGGCAGCGATAGAAGATCTTTTGTCGCGAAAATGGTAAGACAGCTTTACTTCGATGCCTGAAAGCCCGTCATTATCGACGCAGTTATATCTCCACTTCTTCGCTGCTTTAATTGCGTGATCCACGAAACATGCATTTGTCGAAGCAATAACCTCGATATTCGCCGGCTTGCCATTTCGCCGGACGTTAAATTTGAGAATGACATTATCCTCTTCCCGCGCAGCTTCAGAGCATTGCAGCGGATAGCCCGCCTCAGGAACTGAAGCTGGTTGCCGGTCACGGTCAGGAATCGAGGCAAGCGCCTCCATGTTGCAGGGCCTTGCCGAAAGTTCGTTCGCAAATGCAGTAAAATCAGCTTGCAGGAATAGAGCGCCGCCAAAGGCGGCGACGGCAATCTTGAAACGCCATCCGGCATTCTTTTTCTGCGCGTGCAACCAAGCCCCCACGCATATCCCCGGGGGAATAGCCTAGCCCAGTCAAGCCAGTTTCGCAAAAATCGCTGCTTACCGATCGATCTCGCCAAACACGATGTCGAGGGAACCGAGGATCGCCGAGACGTCCGCAAGCAGGTGCCCGCGATTGATCCAGTCCATGGCCTGCAAATGCGGGAAGCCCGGCGCGCGGATCTTGCAGCGATAGGGTTTGTTGGTCCCGTCTGACACGAGATAGACGCCGAATTCGCCCTTGGGCGCTTCGACCGCCGCATAAACCTCGCCCGCCGGCACGTGGAAGCCTTCGGTGTAAAGCTTGAAGTGATGAATGAGCGCCTCCATGGAGCCCTTCATCTTCTCACGGCGCGGCGGCGTCACCTTGCCGTCCGTCGACATCACCGGGCCCGGCGTTTCGCGCAATTTCGCAATCGCCTGCTTCATGATGTGTACGGACTGTTTCATCTCTTCCACGCGGCAGAGATAGCGGTCCCAGCAATCACCGTTCTTGCCGATGGGAATCTGGAAATCATATTCGTTATAGGACTCGTATGGCTGCGCCCGGCGCAAATCCCACTGAATGCCCGACCCGCGCACCATGACGCCGGAAAAGCCCCAGGCGAAAGCTTCCTCGGCGGTGACGACGCCGATATCCACATTGCGCTGTTTGAAGATGCGGTTGTCGGTGATCAGGGTTTCGATGTCCTGAAGTTTCTCCGGGAACTGATCGCACCAGGCGTCGATGTCGTTGAGGAGCGCCTCGGGCAGATCCTGATGCACCCCGCCGACGCGGAAATAGGCGGCGTGCATGCGGCTGCCGGACGCGCGCTCGTAGAACACCATGAGTTTTTCGCGCTCTTCAAAGCCCCAGAGCGGCGGCGTCAGCGCGCCCACATCGAGCGCCTGCGTCGTGATGTTGAGAAGATGCGAAAGAATACGGCCGATCTCTGAGAAAAGAACGCGGATATGCTGCGCGCGTTTCGGCACTTCGAGCCCGAGGAGCTTTTCCGCCGCGAGACAGAAAGCATGCTCCTGATTCATGGGTGCCACATAATCGAGACGGTCGAAATAGGGGATCGCCTGGAGATAGGTCTTGTATTCGATCAGCTTTTCGGTGCCGCGATGGAGAAGACCGATATGCGGGTCCACGCGCTCGACAACCTCGCCGTCAAGCTCCAGCACAAGGCGCAACACGCCGTGCGCCGCCGGGTGCTGGGGCCCGAAATTGATCGTGAAATTGCGCTCCGACGAGGCGTCGGAAGTTGAATCTTCGGGAGCGAGATGCTGACCATCCGCCATCGCTACGCGCCTTTCTCTTCAGCTTTCTCATCGCCCGGCAGCACATATTGCGCGCCTTCCCAGGGGCTGAGGTAATCGAAATTGCGGTATTCCTGAACGAGGCTCACCGGTTCGTAGACAACGCGCTTTTGCTCGTCGTCGTAACGCACTTCCACATGGCCCGTGAGCGGGAAGTCCTTGCGCAAGGGATGCCCTTCAAATCCGTAATCGGTCAGGATGCGGCGCAGATCCGGATGGCCGGAAAAGACGACGCCATACATGTCGAAGGCCTCGCGCTCGAACCAGTCGGCGCAGGGGTGAATTTCGGTGATGGTGGGGATCGTCTCGTCTTCGCCGAGCTGCGCCTTCACGCGGATGCGGGCGTTGTTGTGCATGGAAAGCAGATGATAGACGATGTCGAAACGCTTGGCGCGCTGCGGATAGTCGACGGCGGTGAGATCGATCAGCACGAGAAATTTCGCCAGCGGATCGTCGCGCAGGAACTGCATCACGTGAACGATGCGGCTCGCCGTCACCTCAATGGTCAACTCGCCATACTCCACTCGCCAGGAGCGGATGTCGGCGTCGATGGTCGCGGCGATATGTTCGCCCAGTTCTTTCAGTTCTTCGGACATCATCCTACCTAGCCAGCGGTTCCGACGCTTCGATTTTCCTTAATTGTCTAATTGCCCAGATTCCCAGCACCAGTTGCGCCAACACCCACGGGGCTTCTAATAGCAAATCCAAATAGTTGTCATAGAACAAAAGCGGTTCCGGAATTTCGGCGCCGAAAATCGTATTGGATTGATGCATCGTTGCAAAAGCTAAAACCAAACCCAATGAACCAAACGCCCCTCGAATAAGTACGGCGATTGCGCAGGCCCAAATTAATAGTCGCCACCGCACTGTGCTCGCTCCTGTTTAACGGACAATCGACCCCTCTCTTCTGATCTTCTTCTGCAATTGCAGGATGCCGTAGACGAGCGCTTCCGCCGTCGGCGGGCAGCCCGGCACATAAATATCGACCGGCACAACGCGGTCGCAGCCACGCACCACCGCATAGGAATAGTGGTAATAGCCGCCGCCATTCGCACATGAGCCCATGGAGATGACGTAGCGCGGGTTCGGCATCTGGTCGTAAACCTTCCTGAGCGCCGGGGCCATCTTGTTGGTCAGCGTGCCCGCGACGATCATCACGTCCGACTGGCGCGGGGATGCGCGCGGGGCGAAACCGAAGCGCTCAACGTCGTAACGCGGCATGGACGCCTGCATCATCTCAACGGCGCAGCAGGCGAGCCCGAAGGTCATCCACATGAGCGAGCCGGTGCGCGCCCAGTTGATCAGCGCATCCGCCGGCGCGGTGATGAAGCCGCGGTCGGCGAGCTGGTCGGAGAGGTCTTTGAAGAACGGGTCTTTCGCATTCGGGTTATAGCCCGGCGCGCCAGCGCGCGCAGCGGTCCCGTAAGGAAGCTTGGTTTCGTCTAGCGCCATTCCAGCGCTCCTTTCTTCCACTCATAAAGGAAGCCCACGGCGAAGACGGCGATGAAAACGAACATCGACCAGAAAGCGAAAATCTGGAAATCGCGGTCGGCGCCGAGCTCCGGATTGAACAGCGTCACCGCCCAGGGAAACAGGAAGGCGACGTCCAAATCGACGATGATGAACAGGATCGCCACGATATAGAACTGCACGTCGAACTTCATGCGCGCGTCGTCAAAGGCGTTGAAGCCGCATTCATAGGTCGAGACTTTTTCGGGGTCGGGATCGTTCGGTGCGATCAGCGCCGGGGCGATGACAAAGCCCAGCGCCAGCGCCAGCGCGATCGCGAAGAAAACTATGATGGGTAGCCAGTCGAGCAGAAAATCGGCGGTCGCCACGTTTCGTCTCCAATTGGGTCACGACGCGCCCCGGCCCTGCCTTCAGGAATCCGGGGGCGAACTCGGGCGGAACCTAGAAAGGTGCGGCGCCAAAGGCAATGAGATTCCGGGCCTTTTCGGGCTTTCGGAGGCCATAAGACTGGCAAATGAGACGTAAAACCGCAGGGCGCCCGCGACGGCGATCCGCCCCTGCGGCGCCTAGTCGTTGTCCTCGACCGGCTCCTCGATCTGCTCGGGGAAGTCGCCCTCCTGGCCCTGACGCAGATAATCGTCCCAGTCCTCCATCTCCCAGAACCGCTCGTCGAGGAGGCCGGAGCGGATGGTTTCCGGCAGATCGTCGATGGTCAGCGCTTTCTGGGCCTCGCGGTCGGCGGCGAAGGCGGCAAGATTGCTGATGTCGTCGGCGGTGAGATAGATCGTATAGCCAAGCTCGATGGACTGAAGCTCGATCATGGCCGGGGCGCCGCGCCACATCCGCGCGGCGAATTCGAGAGGATCGACCGGCGGCGCGCCGATCTGCGCATCGAGCGCCGGGGCGGCCTTGCCACCGACGCCGTTCACCGAGTGGCAGATGACGCAGCCTTTTTCCACAAAGAGCGTGCGTCCCGCCATGGGATCGGCCTCATGGGTGACGACCGGCTTCAGGCTGACCGCGCCGGGCTGGCCGTCCGCAGTGGCGTCCGTCGATGCGTTCTCGGCGCCGCAGCCCGCCAGAAGAGCGGCGGCGGCGATGACGCCCGAGCTGATAAATGTTTTCCCCATCATGATTTTCCCTTCCTCCCGCACGGTCGCCATTGTCGCGCCGATTCCGCCGGTCCGCAATGTGGCGAATATGAAACGCGGGAAAGGGTGTCAAAGAATTCCGGGCAGATTGAGCCCCTTCTCCCGTGCGCAGTCGACGGCGTCCTCATAGCCGGCGTCCGCATGGCGCATGATGCCGCTTGCCGGATCGTTCCAGAGAACCCGTTTCAGACGGCGCGCGGCGTCTTCTGTCCCGTCGGCGACAATCACCATGCCTGCATGCTGGGAAAAGCCCATACCGCCCCCGCCGCCATGGTGAAGCGAGACCCAGGTCGCGCCCGAGGCGGTGTTGAGGAGCGCATTCAACAGCGGCCAGTCTGACACCGCATCCGAGCCGTCCTTCATGGCTTCGGTTTCACGGTTCGGGCTGGCGACGGAGCCGGAATCGAGGTGATCGCGGCCGATCACCACCGGCGCTTTGAGCTCACCCTTCGCCACCATTTCATTGAAGGCGAGCCCCAGCCGATGACGATCGCCGAGCCCCAACCAGCAGATGCGCGCCGGCAGACCCTGAAACGCGATGCGTTCCTTCGCCATGTCGAGCCAGTTGTGAAGATGGGTGTTGTCGGGCAGCAGCTCCTTCACTTTTTCGTCGGTGCGATAAATGTCTTCCGGGTCGCCGGAAAGCGCAGCCCAACGGAACGGCCCGACGCCGCGGCAGAATTGCGGGCGGATGTAAGCCGGCACGAAGCCCGGAAAATCGAACGCGTCTTTGAGGCCTTCGTCGAAAGCAACCTGACGGATGTTGTTGCCGTAATCGAGCGTAGGCACGCCGGCGTTCCAGAAATCGAGCATCGCCTGAACCTGGATTTTCATCGACGCTCGGGCCGCCTTTTCCACTGCTTTCGGATCGCTTTCGCGTTTCGCGCGCCAGTCGCCGAGACTCCAGCCGATGGGAAGATAGCCGTTCACCGGATCATGCGCCGAAGTCTGGTCGGTGACGATGTCCGGCTTGCATTTCGGGTTTTCTTTGGCGCGCTTGACGATCTCGGGAAAGATGTCGCCCGCATTGCCAAGAAGCCCGACGGATTTCGCCTCGCCAGCCTTGGTCCAGCGTTCGATCATCTCCAGCGCTTCGTCGATGGTTTTCGCCTTCTCGTCGAGATAGCGCGTGCGCAACCGGAAATCGATGTGGTCCTCATCGCATTCGACCGCGAGGCAGCAGGCGCCGGCCATCACCGCTGCAAGCGGTTGGGCCCCGCCCATGCCGCCAAGGCCGCCGGTCAGAATCCATTTGCCTTTGAGATCACCGTCATAATGGCGCCGCCCCACCTCGACGAAGGTTTCATACGTGCCCTGAACAATGCCTTGCGTGCCGATATAGATCCACGAGCCCGCCGTCATCTGGCCGTACATCATCAGGCCCTTTTTATCGAGCTCGGAGAAATGATCCCAATTGGCCCAGTGCGGCACGAGGTTGGAATTCGCGATCAAGACGCGCGGCGCATCCTTGTGGGTTTCAAAGACGCCCACAGGTTTGCCCGATTGTACGAGCAGGGTCTGGTCTTCGCGCAGGGTTTTCAGCGTCTCGGCGATGGCGTCGAAATCCGCCCAGCTCCGCGCGGCGCGGCCAATGCCGCCATAGACGACGAGTTCGTCGGGATTTTCCGCGACTTCCCGGTCGAGATTGTTGTGCAACATGCGGAACGGCGCCTCGGTCGTCCAGGAAAGGCAGTTCAGCTCCGTTCCCGTGGGGGCTTTCACATCGCGCTTGTTTGCAAATCGGTCAGTCATCATCGGCTCCGTTCAATTCACCAGAGAGCGCAAAACATTCGATACGCTCCAGAATGTCTTTCAAGGTCGCGCGCAGTTTTTCCGCTTTTGCTTTGCTATAAGCGAAAGGCGCGTCTTCGGTCTCGAGATAGGCGCTCTGTGAGATCTCCATCTGGATCGCATGCACGCCCGTGCCGGGATCGCCATAATGGCGCGTCGTCCAGCCGCCACGGAAACGGCCGTTTACGACAAAAGAAAAATCCGATGCGGCGCAAACTTCCGCCGCCGCTTCCTCAATGGCTTTGGCGCAGGTGGCGCCGTTGTTTGTGCCGATATTGAGGTCCGGCAATTTTCCATCGAACAGATACGGGATCTGCGAACGGATGGAGTGGCAATCGTAAAGCACCGCCACACCATGGGCGTCACGGATGCGGTCGATTTCCGACGCCAGCGTCAGGTGATAGACGGCGTGATAATCCATGCGCCGGCATTCGATTTCTTCTTCTGTGGGCGGGGTGTTCCAGATCGCTTCGCCCTCGAAATCGGTAAGCGGAACGAGCCCGGTTGTGTTCTGTCCCGGATAGAGGCTCGCGCCGGAAGGATCGCGATTGGCGTCGATCACATAGCGATGAAAATCGGCGCGCACGATGGTCGCTTCGGCTAAAAGCCCGTCATAAAGCCGGTCCACATGCCAATCCGTATCGGTGAGCGCCTGCCCTCGTTCATTGAGGAGCGCCTTGATCTCGTCCGGCACGTAAACGCCGCTATGGGGCTGGCCGAGAATGACGGGCCCCTCGCCTGATATGACACTCACAGGATTCATGCAGTGGCCAGAGTCAGCGGCGTGACGCCGGCGTGGTCGGACAGCGTGTTTCTCCGGACTAATTGTTTCAGCCGGTCGATGTCGCCGGACAGGATGCGGTCATCGCCCATGGGCGCACACTCTCCGCGGATCGCAGCGATCACGTCTTTCAGCACGGAACTTGTTTCAAGCGGCGCGCGCATCTCAACCCCTTGCGCGCCGGCCATCGCCTCGACCGCGATGATGCCGGAAAGATTTTCGTTCATCTCGTGCAGCCGCCGCGCGCCGTGACAGGCCATGGAGACATGGTCCTCCTGATTGGCCGATGTCGGTGTTGAATCGACCGAGCGTGGATTGGAAAGCGCCTTGTTCTCGCTCATCAGCGCCGCCGACGTGACTTCCGCGATCATCAGGCCGGAATTTAATCCAGGTTTCGGGGTCAGGAACGCCGGCAATCCGTAACTCAAGGCCGGGTCCACCAGCAGCGAGATGCGGCGCTGTGAAATCGATCCGAGTTCCGACAACGCCATCGCCACTTGGTCCGCGGCGAAGGCGACCGGCTCAGCATGGAAATTGCCGCCGGAAACGATCTCGCCATCCTCAAGCACCAGCGGATTGTCGGTGACGGCGTTGGCTTCAACTTCCAGCGTCGCCGCGGCCTGCCGCATAAGATCGAGACAGGCGCCCGCCACCTGCGGCTGGCAGCGCAGGCAATAAGGGTCCTGCACGCGCTCGTCCCCTTCCATGTGGCTGGTAATGATTTGCGACCCATTGAGAAGCTCGCGCAGACGCTGCGCGGTTTCGATCTGGCCGCGATGGCCGCGCAGCGCGTGAATCTCCGGATGAAACGGCGCCGCCGTTCCCATCGCCGCTTCGACCGATAGCGCGCTTGTGGTGATCGACGACAGCGCGAGACGCCAGGCATCGAACAGTGCGGACAGCGCAAGCGCCGTCGACACCTGCGTGCCGTTTATCATGGCGAGGCCTTCTTTCGCCGACAGCACGAGGGGTTCGACATTTTCCGCCGCCATGGCGTCGCGCGCGGTCTTCTTTTCGCCGCGATGGAAAACGTCGCCCTCGCCGATCAGCGCCGCCGTCATATGTGCAAGCGGCGCGAGATCGCCCGAGGCGCCGACGGAGCCTTGCGACGGTATGACAGGGAGAATGTCCGCGGCGATGAATTTCTCGACCTGTTCGATCAGGCTCCAGCGAACGCCGGAAGCGCCGCGACCAAGCGACAGGAGTTTCAGCGCCATCACGAGGCGCGTCACTTCGGGAGAGAGCGGCGCGCCCGTGCCGGCGCTGTGCGAAAGAATCAAATTGCGCTGAAGCTGCGCCACCTCATCGCAATCGACGCGCACCGAAGCGAGTTTGCCGAAACCGGTATTGACGCCGTAAACAGGCGCGTTTCCCGCCGCCGCTTTCGCAATTTGCTCCGCTGACCGATCAATCCCGGTTCGAGCAGCCCGGTCGAGCTTAAATGGAGAATGGCTTCGATAGAGACTATCGAGCGAAGCAAGGCTCGCCCCGCCCGGCGTCAGGATGGCGCTCATATGAGCCTCTAAGTGTTGAGACGGCTTATATGCCGCTTGATATGTAGAGGTTATTAGATATTATGTATGCACATATTATTTGGAGACGCAAGACGTGACGCGCCAGACCATTTTCGCGGCCGAGGCCCTCACCCCCCACGGCTGGACCAAGGACGTGCTTGTGGAGATCGGGAATGACGGGCGCATCGCATCGGTCACGGCGGGGGCGGCGCCTGACGGCGACAGGGTTGGCGTCCTCCTGCCCGCGCCTGGCAACGCCCATTCCCATTCTTTTCAGCGCGCCATGGCGGGTCTCACCGAATACCGCTCAGCCGCCCATGACGATTTCTGGAGCTGGCGCGCGCTCATGTATCATTTCGTGGAGCGCCTGACGCCGGACGATATCGAAGCCATCGCCGCGCAGGTGCAGATGGAGATGCTAGAGGCCGGATACGCCGCCATCGGCGAGTTTCACTATCTCCATCACCAGCCGGACGGAACGCCTTACGACAATCCCGGCGAGCTCGGCGCGCGTCAGTTTGCGGCCGCCGCGGAAACCGGCATCGGCTACACGCATCTTCCCGTTCTTTACATGCGCGGCGGCATGGACGGGCGCGCGCTGCAAGACGGACAACGGCGTTTCGGCAATACGCTGAGCCAGTTCGAACAGCTTTTCGATGCGGCGCAAGCCAGCCTTGAACAATTGCCCGCCGATACGCGGCTCGGCGTCGCCCCGCATTCCTTGCGCGCCGTTGATGAAGACGCTTTGTCCTTCGCAGCCAATCTCAAACGCACGGCGCCGGTTCATATTCACGCAGCGGAACAGACCGGCGAAGTCGACGAAGCTCTCGCGTTTCTCGGCGCGCGGCCGGTGGAATGGCTCATCGACAAGATGAAGATCGGCGCCGACTGGCGGCTCATCCACGCGACGCAAATGACTGAGGCGGAAACGAAGGCTCTCGCCGCCTCGGGCGCCGGCGTCGTTGTCTGCCCGATCACGGAAGCTAATCTCGGCGACGGGATTTTTCCGGCGCGCGAATATTTATCCGCTGGCGGCGTATTGGCCGTCGGCTCCGACTCCAACATCCGCATTTCGCTTTCCGAGGAACTGCGAGCATTGGAACATTCGCAGCGTCTGCGCGACCGGCAGCGGGCCGTGCTCGCGACGAAAGACAAATCATGCGGGCGATTGCTGTTGGAAACGGCGGCCCGAGGCGGCGCTTCGGCGCTCGGC
>MDTA01043583.1_pt1 | contig 56720 bp, 38 predicted proteins | sample 811151 | NCBI WGS metagenome assembly MDTA01 (sample SAMN05326648, study PRJNA326480) | marine metagenome | isolation source: seawater | place: Indian Ocean: South | collected 2010
TAGCTGGGATTTTGAATATTGATGTGGGCACAGATGTTGAATCTCTTTATCAAAAATTGTCAGATAGGCTCCTTGATAATGGTCTAAATGTTCCAGTAGATGATCTGAAAAGAATCACGGAGCCACTTTCTAGCATTTATGCGATACCCGATCATATGCATGCCATATGCAATATGTTAGGTGACGGATTAGTCCCAAGTAATTCTAAGGCCGGATATCTTGTTCGTATGTTATCTAGAAGAGTTTGTAGAATGAAGGATGAGTTGGGCATAGAAGTTACGCTTTCTGATCTGGGAATTCACCATATGGAAAAACATCTTGAACTCTCCGGATTCATTCAATCTCGTGAAGGTATTATTTCTATACTCACACTTGAGGAAGAACGTTATTATGAGATGTTAAGAAAGGGGGAGGCTGCAGTTAGAACTGCTTTGAGAGATTGCCCAAAGGATATTGAAGAGGCTCCTGATGAAACATTGTTCCGCTTAGCCGAGGAACGTGGATTAAACCCAGAGATGGTAGTTTCAATTGCAAATAGAGCGGGTTGGTCTAATCTTAAAGTCCGAGTAGGATTCTCTGCCGATATGGCTGCAAGGAATGCTGAGAGAACTAAAGCGGCAGCGAAAGAGAAGGTTAGAGGAGAGATTTTCACTACAGAAAAAATACCCAATACAATTAGAGATTATTATGATGATACTAGTGCCACCACTTTCAATGCATTAGCAATAGATTGTAGGGAATTAAATGAGAACCAAATAGATATGCTAAATCTTTCACCTGAAGTAAAAATTAGCCCTACCCATTCAGTTGTTTTAGATCGAACTTTATTCTATCCAGAAGGCGGAGGTCAATTGGGTGACCAAGGAAATATTGGCAACGTAAAAGTAGTTGATACAAGGATAGAGAATGAAGTCATATTTCACCTCACAGATGGGCCAGTAGAAATAGGCAATATTTCAGGAGAAATTGACTGGCATCGTCGCCGTCAATTAATGGATCATCATACTGCAATTCATATTGTAGGAGGTAGTGCCAGACAACTTCTTGGCCCTCACATATGGCAAGCCGGTTCAAATAAAGGTGAGAGGTATGCTAGAATTGATCTCACTCATTTTACTAGACTTAGCCGAGTAGATCTTGATGCTATAGAAGACCATGCTAATGGGGTTATTGCTTCTAATCCAATTATTGAGAAAAAGATACTTACTCGTGCTGAGGCAGACACAAGTTTCGGCTTTGAATTGTATCAAGGAGGGCCTCCTAAACAAAGTACAATAAGAGTCATAAAAATTGGAGATCATGACGTTCAAGCATGTGGGGGGACTCATCATGATGAGGCAGGCGAAGTGGGTGAATTACGCATAATAAGGGCCAGTCAAGTCCAAGACGGGGTAGAGCGTCTGCAAATCGTGGCAGGGGAAACCGCACGCGAGCATGCCCGGGCCCAAGAAAGGCTTCTCGCTGAATCTAGTGAAGTCCTTGGAGTGTCTCCTAATGCCCTCCCAGCGACAGTATCTAGATTCTTTGAAGAATGGAAAATGCAGCAAAAGAAGATAGAGGCACTTGAAGCGGAAATCGTTAGACTCCGTACTAGTGGCGGTGGAGATGCAGCAATTCAGAAGGATGGAGTTCGCTACGCGATTATGGAGGTAGATGGAGACATGAAAGCCGTGATGTCTATGCTAGGTGAATTGACACGAGACCCTCGGATTCCAACTCTAGCAGTTATTGGCACCAGAGATGGCGGGGGCAAGCTAATCGTTGCGAGTACTGAAGGTTCTATCGTAGCCGAGAAATATGATGCAACCAAAATTCTTGCTGCCATTGCTGGACATATAGATGGAGGGGGCGGAGGTCGGCCTACTATGGCTCAAGGCGGTGGCTCAAATCCAGAGGGTATTCCTGCTGCTCTAGAAGCTGCGCGTAAACTTCTAGGATTGTGAACCGATGTCTCAGGAAATTGATGTATCTGCTCGTGCAGCAGCGATAGAGTACGCTATACGAGATGTAGTTGTTCCAGCAATTGAGTTGGAGAATCAAGGGCAAGAAATAATTCGTTTGAATATTGGAGATCCTCTTGCATACGAAGGGCTCCCAACCCCAAGTCATATGGTGTCTGCTTACAAGAAAGCTCTTGATTCTCAGAATAATGGCTACGGCCCCTCTTACGGTCTTTCGGAGTTAAGAGATGCAATTTCTTTGTCCGAATCAAAAAAAGGATGGAATTGTTCATCTGATGATGTTTATGTTACCCATGGAGTAACTGAAGCACTGCAGATAATTTTCGCATCATTTCTTGAGGATGGGACCAAGATCCTTGCTCCTGGTCCACATTATCCACCTTACATGGCATATCCGCAAATGTATGGGGCTACTACAATTGAATATCGATTGAATCCACTTGACAGTTGGCGAATTGATTTAGAAGATATACGTCAAAAGATGGATGACACAGTCCGTCTTTTAGTTCTAATAAATCCTAATAACCCTACAGGAAATGTGGCTACTCAAGATGAAATAGATAAACTTATTCAAATTGTAAAGCAGTATCCTAAATGCACTATAATTTCTGATGAGATTTATGACGCATTGGATTTTACTGGCAATTTAGTTTCAACGGCGTCAAGATCTTCAGAAGTCCCTGTAATTGTTCTTAATGGAGTTTCTAAAGTCTACTTTGCTCCGGGTTGGCGAATTGGATATATGGCTTGGCATGATCCTAAAGGAGTTCTTTCCTCAGTTAGAGATGGCGCCGAGCGTTTGTTAAGAAGTAGACTATGCGCATCAACTCCTGCCCAATATGGTTATCTTGAGGGATTGGTTAGTAATACAGAATGGCTCGATAGTCATAAAAATAATATCAAAAAAAGGTTAGATTATTGCATTGAAAGAATTAATTCCATAGATGGAATAGAGTGTCAACCACCGGGTGGGGCATTCTATATTTTTGTAAGAATCACAGATCCAAATCTTTCTTCAGATAAGCAGTGGGTACTTGATTTGCTACATCAATATCATGTGTTGGTAGTCCATGGATCTGGCTTCTCTCCCGAATATGGTAATGGGCACTTTCGTATGGTTTGCTTGCCGACAATTGAAGTTTTGTCAGAAGTGTTTGATAGGATTGAGAAATTCATTAATGGTAGATAAAATGGGTTTTTTTAATTTTTTCTTAGGTAGAAATAAGAAAAATAGAAATTCATTCTTTGAACGTTGGGTCTGGATGGAAAATGGGCTAATTAGGGATCTCTTAAGAGAAAACCAACCTGCGTGGATAGTCGCCACCAATCTATTTGAAAGTTGGATTCAAGGTGTTGAAGAAAGATGTAATCAGAGTTTAGGACGTCGATTAGCTCATGCCGCTAACCAATCAGATGAGGCTTTAATACCTAGGAATCTTAAGTTGAATATTCTAACTAGAAAATCTAGTATTGATTGGGATGAATTGAATGTTGACTGGAAACATCGAGGATTAGGGGAATTGAGTTTACTTGATAATTCAGAAGAAAATTTGAGTCTCCTAATTTCTTTTCCAGCCAATGAAGCAATGTGTGCAGGTTTTGCATCGGCAGCTATTGAGAGATATAGTGGTACGAGGTATAGATTCAGATGGAGCGGTACTCGCGAACAAAGTGTAGTGGTAAGATTCACAGAAGATAAAATCGAAATCCCAACAGTTCAAGTTTTGGATGTTGATTGGCTTGATGGAGATAGTAATGTTATTGAATTGGAAGATTTCAAATTTTTCGAGAATGATGATTATGGAAGAATTTCATTTATGGGCAATCGCTCTATATTTTTACATCGAGATTTAATTATTAGATTCATCCAATTCTGTGAGCCCTATGTGGAAGAATTATTTTCTGGACATATTAATCAGTATGATTTTTCAGGTTTATCGAAATCAGATCAGTTAATCTGGACAGCAATGGCTGACTCTCTGAGAGAGGCGACTTTCAATATGGGCTTTCACGTAATGATCTCTAAATCAGATGATTGGCTAAATGTGGGCTCCCGTTTTCTCTCAGATTCCGGATTGGGAAGTATCGAATCAGTCACTTTAATTGATGAACATGGAGGTGTTGAATTTATTCTTAATGGCTGTTTCCATCCTGCCTTAGCAGGCGGTGTACTTCTTTCTTGTTGGGAGCGTGCTTATGGCCGCCGAGGATGTTTGAAATGTAATATGAAAGGCGGTATAGTGCACCTTATCATATCCTCTTCTGTAGAACTTAGCAATTGAGTTCTGAGATGCGTCCTCGCTGAAACATTATAGCCATAACCAAGGTCAAAGAGACGGCCCCATAGGGGCCGGGTGTGGAAAATGGCTCTATCTCATAATCAATATGCAGTTGCAGCGATTGCGGCAACTCTCTGTTTAGCTGGGTTTTACACAATTATTGACGCAGGTCTTTCAACTACTGAATCAGGTGGTTTTGATTCAGCAGGAGGTGATGTAATCATTACAGACTCTGAGGACCAATATGCTGGTGAGGATTATGATGGGGATGGATTACCAAATAGGATGGAACAAACCCTCTATGGTACTGATTGGAGGAAGAATGATACAGATAATGATGGTCTTGAAGATGGTTGGGAAATACAAAATGGACTCGATCCGTTAGATTCTGGTGAGCCCGATATTGGTGAAGTACAGAATGAAAATCCTGGAGAAGAGGAAGAGACTGGCGAACAGAACGAAACATTCCCTGATCCCGACAATGGCCCTTTCGGAGATCCTGATCGTGATGGCTTGACAAATCAAGAAGAGGCACTGATTGGAACAAATCCAACGGTCCAAGATAGCGATGGAGATGGTTTGAATGATCGCTGGGAATCGCTGTATACTGAGACAATTCAAACTGCTCAAGGGCCAGTTGTACTTCTCGACCCTCTCAATCCAAACTGGGACTGTCCATTACTAACAGCGCAAGTTGTGGCCGAAATGCAGCAGATTATTGGTATGAATACGTGGAACAATCTTCCAGTCGGGCCTAGTGGCCACCACTCTTGTGATTCTGTACTTGATATAGATCGCCAGGGTCCAGACTCTTTACCAAATTTCCTTGAAGAATTATATGATACAAATCCACTGGATGAAGATAGCGATGGTGATTTAATCCCAGATCGTGTAGAAGTTGCTTTTGGTAGCTTAGAACTTCAGGTTCATTGTGGCGTACCACAGTTTGGCACTATCAGAATGGACGCCCCTTACACTACTTTGATGTCAGGTTCTGGTGATCTTACGTGGTTCAATCAAGACATGGATGGAGATGGTCGATTGAATGGTCCTGGGGACTGGGATACTGATGGCGATGGAATGCCTGATGGATTCGAATATTGTTACAACTCTCTCCTAGATCCTGCAAACTCTACCGATGCATACGGCGATGGTGACGAAGACGGCTTGAATAATGTCGAGGAATACGAGGTTGCTTATACTTGGGGGCCTGTTAATTTTACCAGTCCACTTAATCCGGATACTGATGGCGATGGAATGCCTGATGGGTGGGAGTATAACAGTGGTATTCATCCTAATGATGGATCTAACGCTGAAGAGGATCCTGACTTTGATGGTTATGATGCAGATGGTGATGGTGCAGTTAGATATACAGATCTTGTAGGAGTTACAACTGTGCATAGTATATCTGTTGAGATTGGAGATTTTGTTCAGGTTAATCGCACTGTTCTATGGGTTAGAACGGTTCAAGAGAGTCAATATGTCAATTTACCAGTAAAGGCGCCAACTGCTGGTTGGATATATTCAATTAATGTGGAAATAGGTCAAGAAGTTCAAAGTCGATTACAAGATCTAATAATTATCGTAGAAGACCATGAAAGGTTCACTAACCTTGATGAATATAATGCCAGAGATAGAGATGGAGATGGTATAGTAGATGGACGCTCTACTGATCCACTAGAACCAGATACAGACAATGATGGATTAATTGATGGAATTGAAGTCATTGGCTGGACAATACGTATTGTTGATATGGGAGTTCGTGATGTACTCGTAAGATCCGATCCCGGCGTTTATGATACTGATAGAGATGGTCTTTCAGATTCTGTAGAATACTATGAAACTTTCACAAATACTACTGATAGAGATACTGATAGCGATGGCCTCGAGGATTTCACAGAATCTTATGATGGTTTCACATGGAATGGAACTGTATATTTCACAAATGCATCAATGTTTGATACAGATAATGACGGTCTAAATGATGGAGAAGAGGTTACTGATGGAGAAGATCAGTATATCACCCATGCAAATAATGCAGATACAGATGATGACGGATTAAATGATGGTGGAGAAGTCCTCAATATCCCTAGGCCATGGCAGACTGCAACTAACCCATTAGACAATGATACAGATGATGATGGGCAGCCAGATGGGTGGGAAATGCAGGTATTCTCAGTACAACAGAACACCAATAGCCATAGTCTATGGATTACAACTCAGAATTGGTTACCTCTTGGTTGTGATGATATGCAAGAATGTGGTTTGGGACCTGGTGGTTGGGTCTGGAACAGTTATCTAAATGGTTTCCAAACGTCGGGAGATCGTAATGGAGATGGGACTTTAGATCCTAAATATTTCATATATGAGATGAATTTAACTGGATTTAGTATTCCAGGGAATGGAAGATGGGCATTAGACCCATCTTTTGGATCACAACCAGACTCGAACTTTGATATCGATAATGACACTCTCATCAATGCTTTAGAAGCTCCAGATCGTTGGGATACAAATCCAGTCGATGATGACACAGATGGCGATTTACTAGCAGATGGTTGGGAAGTTGCGGCCTCTGAGAGGGCAATTAGTGCTGGTCTAGTAGACAATAACTCTCTCAATGCACTTGGAGCAAGAGGGCCTATGGATCCTAGAATGCCAGACTCAGATCTTGATGGTATAGATGATGGGTCAGAAGATTTTGATCAAGACGGACTTAATAGAACTCATTTATTGAATCGTTATTGCCCTGGTTGGGATGATCCTCAGGTGGCAGAATGTCATATTGACCCTACTACCGAACGTGGTTCAATGTTCTATAATGATCTTGAAAATTATACAAATTATGAGGAATTCCAGAATCGTACCGATCCTGTTCTAGAAGACACCGATGGAGATGGATGGAATGATGGTTCAGAAGTTTACCATCAGGACCACGATGATGATGGCATGTGGTCTGGCTGGGAATTCTACTTTGATTTTGACCCATTTGATCCGGCAGATGCCTTTGTAGATTCAGATGGAGATGGTTACATGAATAGGTGTGAAAATAAATGGAATACTAATCCAAAGGACCCTACAAGTTTCCCAAGTCAGGGTGAATTGTGCAATGATGATTGACACTTTTTCCTCACACATACTGATTTGTATTATTACTTGGTGATGAAATGTCATGGTGGATAATGCCAACTACAGCAGATATTGGCTTCCGAGCATTTTCAGATAGTCCTGAAGGCGTTCTTAGAGAATCATCTATTGCTCTTCAAGAAATTCAATTATCTGAGAAAGGCCTTGAATTCCTAGATGGTCACATTAGGAATGTATCTGAATGGAGTATTAGTATGCCTGAAAATGACATAGAAAGAGGGCTTGTGCGTTGGTTAGAAGAAATCATCTACCAAGGTTCTGTTGAGGGTCGATGGTTAGTTGAAATGGAGTCAATAATAGGTGAAAATACAATCCGCTCACAGGTTATATGGGTTGATTCACAAGATGTAGAATTAGAAATAGAAGTCAAAGCAGTAACTATGCATGATCTAATGGTTCGAGAAGTTAAGCCTGATGAATCAGTACTAGGAGATGAAGGCATTCCAACATTTGAAGGGCCAGGGTGGATGGCACAAGTTGTACTTGATGTTTAGAAATTAAATACTCCCAGTACCCTTAGCAATGTAGAAAAAACCACTAACTACAATCCCTACCATTACTCCTCTGTTTATGAATTCTGATTTTAGTTTCTTTAGCCATTTTTTCCCTACTTTAACCCCAATTATAGCCGACAAAACTAGAATTATTGTGATTTGTGTATGTTCAATAATTTCATCATTTCGAAATATCAAATAAACTGGTATGCGAGATAAATCAACACATAGAGCTAGAATACTTGCTGTTGCAGCATATGCCATTTTATCTTGAAGTCTACGTGTAAGAAACATAGCCCTTAGCGCACCTTGGTGTCCAGATAGACCCCCCATGAATCCTGATCCAAACCCACCTACTCTATCATTGGCTTCTGGTATACTATATCCGGTCCATTTTTCAGAAAGTGTTAGTATTGGTAGAATCACAAGAAATATTCCAATTAATATTAGAAGCGGTTCTTGAGTAACCTGATTTTGTAGAACAGCTCCTAGTATAGATCCAATAACCAGATAAATCCCATAATGTCTGAAAGCATTTAAATCGATACAATCCCACATTGAATAACACTTAACAGCATTATGAGCGCCATGTACTATGGCAATTACAGCTACAGCCTCATGTGGTGGCATCAATAGTAATACCAAGGGGGTCAACATCGTGGAAAGTCCAAACCCTGCTGGAACAGTTAGAGCCGCGGCGAAGAATGCACATATGGCAACAATTGCCAGAGTTTCCATGACCTAAAGCGAAGGAGGTTGACCATTGAAATTTACTCTTCAACATTGAATCTCCGATAGACTTCATTAGTAGTCTGTGTTACTCTGATAAAAGTAGTACATTTTGGTAAATCTTTAATCCTTCTAGCACCAACATATGAGCAAGCGGAGCGTACTCCTCCTAGGATGGATTGTACAGTGATTTCTAAAGGGCCTCTATATGGTACTCGTACTTCCTTCCCTTCTGGTGCTCGATGTTTTGCGACCTCTCCGTAGTGTGTCTCCATAGCCTTAGAACTAGACATACCGTAGAATGATTTGTACATCTTCCCATTTTCCATTTTCACCACTTCGCCCCCAGATTCATCATGACCCGCAAACATCCCTCCTAACATTACAAAATCAGCACCTGCAGCAAATGCCTTAGCAACATCACCAGGGCTAGAACATCCTCCATCTGCCATTACATGACCTCCAAGTCCATGTGCGGCATCAGCACATTCAGCTATTGCTGATAGTTGCGGATATCCAACTCCAGCAACTTTACGAGTAGTACAAACTGAGCCGGGTCCAATACCTACTTTGACAACATCAGCCCCAGCTAGTATTAGCGCTTCAGTCATTTCTCTTGTTGCTACATTGCCTGCAATTACTATAGCTTCTGTAAATTTATTCCTAACTCTTTTTACAAATTCAAGGAATACTTCACGGTAACCATTGGCCACATCTATACAGATCATTTTCAGTCCGGAATTTGTACCCATCTTACGCTTTAACAATTCAAATGAATCATCAGTAGATCCACATGTAACAGCTATGAATTCAGGATTCACTCCTTCATCCCAAGCCATTGAATACTCTTTTGTGGAATAGAATTTCTGTGTACAAGTAATCATAGAATGTTTTTGTAATTCGGTCGCTATACTGAATAAACCAGTTGTGTCCATGTTAGCAGCAACAATTGGTACTCCGGACCACGTAGTTTTGGAGTGTCTAAATGTGAAATCTCTTACTAGAGTCACATCCGACCTAGAAACCAGCGTACTGCGCTTAGGTCTAATCAATACATCATCAAAAGTAAGCTTCACATCTTGCTCTACGCGCATCTGAACCTTACTACTCCAACGAAGGTGTGTTTAAGACGCTTATTACAGAATCAAGAGTCCTCTGAATTCATAATTATTGGCCCAGGATTATTCCAATGATACCATAATTCTCGACCATGATCCGCTGTAACTCCTTGGAGGAATAGTTTCTCACCAATACTGATATAGTGCAAAGGCCAACTACTATTATTACCCGGATTTATATCAATAGCAATTCTTGTCCCTTCATTTGTACCATCGCTTCTCCATACTTCGACACCATAAGTTCCACCGTCATCGGCAGAGAAGAAAAGTTCACCTTGGTGTACAATAACTATATCTCCTGACCAGAAACCTGTGTCCCAATAGAAACTACTATTGTTTCCCGGATTAATGTCCTTAACCATGTAGGTTCCCGAATAAGTCCCATCACTTCTCCATAACTCCCGACCATTTTGCCCATCATCTGCCATAAAGTAGAGAATGTCATCCATCATTGTAAGCTCATTTGGTGAACTAGATCCATTAGTGAAGATATCTTTAATCATATATGTGCCTGATTCAGTACTATCTGTTATCCACAATTCACGACCATTTTGCCCATCATCTGCCGTAAAGATAAGTTTCTGTCCAAATTTAATCAAATTCTTCGGTTCACTTGAATTGCCTTCTCCTGGCCATATGTCTTTTACTAATCGAGTTGAAAACGCATCACCTTGACTAAAAAATAATTCTTGACCAGTAGAGCCGTTATCGGCTGATAAATAAGCGCCATTACTACCTGATGTAAGGTACATTGGATTACTTCCCTCAACTCCCTCATTGATATCTTTGATTAAGAATAATCCTCCAGATAATGCGGATAATCCATATCGATATAATTCACGTCCATAATTATCAGTTTCAGCAGTAAACCATAGAGTGTTGCCTTTCATAATCAAATCTCTGGGTGCAGATCCTTGAAAATCCCCGCAGCAGTATTCCGTTCCTTCGTATACCCAAGTTTCATCTTCAGGAACTAGATTGACAATCATGATAGTTCCCTGTCGAGTACCATCACTTATCCATAACTCCTCACCCCATGGAGGATGACTTCTATCTTCTTGACCACCAAATACTTCCATATTTGAGTAAATAACTCTGTCTGGGATAAATCCATTAGATGGAATGACAATTAGTTGACTCGCTCCCGCCCAGCCTTCTCTCCAACCATTTTCTCCACCATAACTTGCCGCCCAATTATCCCATTGATCAATCTGATATGTACCTGCGGCAGTACCATCGCTGACAATTAGACATGCGCATGATTCTGTACCGGGTTCTCCATCAAAACCTGTGAGGAATAGTTTCTCATTCCCGGCTACTATTTCAGGATAATGACATCCAAAAATACCTCCCCAGCACTTGACCTCAAGACTGCCTCCGTTTTCACAAGTTACGGTACTTTCTCCTGTTTCAGGATCCGTACCTGAAGTACACTCTTCTTCTCGTAAATCTTTGACCATATATGTTCCATCAATGGTCCCATCGCTTCTCCATAATTCCCATCCATGAATTCCATCATCTCCTGCGAAATATAGAATCCCTCCCATTTCAGCAAAGAGAGATGGCCCCCATCCTCCTGAGTTGTTCTGGAATTCCAGAATCATGCCATTATCGCCGGGGCATTCACCTATCCTAGATTCAACCTCGTCACTTTGCAGAATTCCATCATTAGGCAACCCATTTCCACTACCGTCATCATAACCAATGACCATCTCTAATCCTGGATTATCTTGTGGGCATGAATTAATTCGGTCTCTAATAGAATATGTTAGACTGTTTAATGTGCTTTGTAAAGCGTTATTTGTTGCTTGTAAATTGGAAATTTGTTGGTTTTTTTGTTGCATATCTTGGTTAATATCAGATATCTGTGCATCCGCATCAGAGATCTGCTGATTCAATTCAGATATTTGATTTTGATAACTATTGATTAATTCATCATCTTGGGTATTGTTTAGTTGTTCCATCACGTTTGTTAGGACATTACTCAAATTTGCTCTATGCCATTCAGTATTGTTCAGATCTAATAAAAGAGAAATTATTTCATTCTCAGCAATTTCTAACGCATTCTGGGTCTGAGTAAGTGTGCTTTCTAAACTTGCAGCGTTTGCAACAGCGTCATCTTTTTCGGAAGTGAGATTTGTCAATTCAGATTGTAAAGAAGCAATCTGTTCATCTTTTGCATCATCAGAACTACTCCCACTACATCCTGCTAATATTGAAGCCAACATTAAGATGACTAGCAAGGCGGCTTTTCCTCTCATGTTGGTTCTTCACATATTCGGCTATTAAGCAGTTCTCTACTAATAACTGAATATGGATCCATAGAAGATAATGGTGCTCGTGCCGGGATTTGAACCCGGGTCGACGGATCGAGAACCCGTCATGATGGACCGAACTACACTACACGAGCGTGTTGGCCTAGCGACTGAGCAACTCTATTTGAAAGGATGGATATCTGCATATTCTTTACTTTCACTTTCACTTTGGGGTCTGTTACTGTTCTTGATATGCTAATTGACATACAGCAGTTCATGAACCAAAGCCCAAACAGTGAACAACGCCTATTTTACAGAAAGAGAGCGGACCCCTTCAGAATTGTTAGTCTGAATGCCCTAAAAAAGACAACATCAGGGAAGAAATTGGAAAATAATAGCCCTCTTGTAAATTCAAAGAGAAAGTTAGCAGATGATGGAATGTGGCAACCATTAGCTAGGCCAAACATTTCTGTTAAAATCAGTAATAATTCATGGTCGGGACTACATTCTAGATTTATATCATCAAGAGAAATGCATTTCGGGGTGGCATGAATGTCCAGAACAAGAAGACTTCGTGAAGCCGTTGTTACAATGCTTGAAGAGAAGGGCACAGCAAACACAGTTGAAGTGTTTGATTTCCTCAATAATAGATTTCGTTGGGGTGCTACTATGAATCAAGTAGGGAATATATTAGCCAAGGATATCAGATTCTCTAAGGTTGGTCATCAGCGTGGTGAATTCCGAGGTAGTGTGTACACTGTTTGTGTATGGGGGCTATCTGAGGAAAGAATAGCCGTAGTAGTATAATCGTGGTAACCATCAAGACCATACCTTCTACACATCGTAACATGGGACGCATCGCAGATTGGTTGCAATTCTTCCGTTGGGGCAATTGTCTGAATGGATTGATTGGTGTTTTCCTTGGTGCAATAATGGTTATTGAAGGAATTCCTTCAGGAAAAGAATTGCAAATAACAACTCTTCTAGCAATTTCAGTATCTTCGTTTATGGGTTCGTGGAATGGTCTCAATGATTATGTTGATATTGAAATAGATAAGATAAATCGCCCTAATCGACCTCTTCCTTCTGGTAGGATATCAATTTCTTCTGCAAGAAGTCTGATTACAATATTGATGTTTACATCATTTGCTAGTTTACTATCAGCTGCCAATATAGCACAAACAATGACTTCAGATTTCACTACTTGGTATCCTACAATAGCGATTTGGTTTTTTGCTATTTTCTTATTAGTTAATTACGAATCAACATCTTCTTTTTCTATGACTTTGAAGGACAGGGGTTTACCAGGAAATATTGCAATTTCTCTTTCTGTTGGATTAGTAATTCTCTATGGTGCAGCAGGTGTTTTCGATGTGACAAATCCAAAGGTTATTTCCTTATTCTTTGTGGGTTTCCTGTTTAATACAGCACGTGAAATTATCAAAGATGTGGAAGATATGTTGGGAGATGAAGGAAGATATACTTTGGCTATGAGGGTCGGCCCAGATAAGGCGAGATTGACTGCTTGGGTTTTACTTTTGTTAACTATGATCTCTCTAATTTTACCATTTTCTTTGGGTATTTTTGAAACTAAGCAAATTATTTTAATTGGGCCTGCATTATTTGTTTTAATGGGTGTGAAAAAGCATATTGCTCTTGCTGAAGATACCGCTGCATCACGTCAAATAAAAATTTCAATGACACTTGCAATTCTAGGTTTAGTTGTAACTGCTTTCATATAATTAATTCTTAGTTACTTGAGTTCATGGAAACTAAGCCAAGCATCATGATTGCACATGTATGTAAGTAGTGACATCTGTGCCCACATTCTATTTTCTGCTTGATCAAGAACTATACTGTTTGGAGAATCAATTACTCCATCAGTAACTTCTTCACCTCTATGAGCAGGTAGACAGTGCATGAAAATATAATCTGGCTGCGCGTGTGCAACTAATTCCTCATTTACTTGAAAGCCTTCAAATGCAGAAAATTTGTCTTCGATATGTTCTTCTCCCATTGAGACAAATATATCCGTATATATCACTCCAGCATTTCTAACTGCTTCTACTGGATCATTTGTTCCAGTTATTTTACATCCATTACGTTGAGCTATTTCTTTTGCTCGATCAATTACTTCTTCATCTGGTTCCATTCCAGCAGGAGTTGCATATTTCACATCGTGACCCATTGTTACAGCAGCAAGTAATAAGTCATGTAATACATTGTTTCCATCTCCTACCCATGCGATATGGCCATGCATATTACCTCTTTCAGTAATTGCCATTAAATCAGCAGCGGCTTGACAGGGATGATGTAAATCAGAAAGTGCATTAATGACAGGTACTGTTGCAGTACGTGCCAATTCAACTACGTCAGAGTGACCAAAGCAGCGATACGTAATTCCATCTAGAAATCTTGAAAGAACTGCCGCGGTATCCCCAATCGATTCCGACTTTCCTAATTGTATATCGTTCTTTAACAATGTCAATGGTTGCCCTCCTAGTTTCTTAACTCCAACCTCAAAAGAAACCCTAGTCCTAGTAGACGGTTTTTCATATATTGATCCAATAGCCATACCATCTAATGGCAGGAATTCTCCATGTAATTCGGTATCATTTTTGAATCGTATTGCCCAATCTATGATTTTAGGTAAATCTTCTGCAAAATCATCAATTGCAAGTAGATCTTTCTTCTTAGTTTCTTTCATATTCAATGTCTCCTGAGAAACCATCTCTGGTGTCTGCCATTCCACCAAAGATAGTTTGAGCAAATGTCAATAAATCTGCAAGCCCCTCTTCTTCTTCACTTGATAGAGGGATTAATCCAGGTTGAATTGCAGCATGCTGCATCATTCTTAACTGGCCAATTGCAAATTCAGCTCTAGAAGTCCCTTTTGATATATCCATAGTTTCTGCTGCCGATTCCTCATAAAGTGCCGCTTCCAAAATATCGAGATTTTCACCCCAATCTAAAATCTTTTGAAGTATTTCTGGTTCCAATAAATCTGCTTTTGATAGGAAATTAGCGGTGGGTAAACCGAGTCTGAAATGAACTATTGAAGAAAGTAGCATTTGTGATACAAATCCACTTGGTGTTTGAGAAAGCATAGGGTCGAATAAGAAGGCTAGACACGCTCTTCCTTGACCTAACACCTCAACAAGGTGGCTACTTGCTTCTCTAAAAGCAAATAGTTCTACTTGTCCGGGTGTATCAATTACAAGTAAATCTCCAGATAATCCTTCTATCTCATCGTAAACATCCAATGCTTGAGATGCAACTAAGTCTGCCGCCAATATTTGTGCGCCGTTAGGTCCTAGGTCATATTCATCCATAACATCAGAAAGGGACACTAGGTCTCTAACATCAAATTCCGGATCATAATGTACCCTTTCAGCACCTGGGTCAAGATTTATTGTTAGTACATCTATCTGAAGAAATCTTGCCCATCGTTGAAAAGCAGTGACCAAGGAACTCTTTCCTGCACCAGCAGTACCTACCACAAATACAACTGGGGGGGTTGTACCATCTTGATTACTCACACTACTGCCTAACATCGAGACTTATTCAACAATTCGTTTGCTCATCCAGTAAAATAGGATTGTAGCCGAGCAATGGTTAAACCAACAGAATGTACGTCAATAATTACATTCGAGGCTCTCGCCATGACTGATCCCCCTCCCCCCCCTCCTCCTCCGGGCTTCCCTCCTATGCCCCCTCCACCTCCACCTCCTCCCGGTTTTGAGGTCGAAGAAGATGAAGAACAGTCTAGTGATTTATTGAATGAACCGAGTTTTGATGAGGGGGTTCAGAATGAATTATCTGATGCCCTAACGCCACCTCCACTACCCCCAGAAATTTCTATACCACCACCTCCCTCAATGCCCAAACCGCCCATCCCTTCAGAACTAGAGGGGGTGGTTGATAAGATGGAACAAACTTCAATGGAAAAAGACCCATCTTTCGAATTAATAGTCGAACCAGATCAGGGTGTACTGGAAGAAGATATTGGTAATTTTAATAATGCTGAGAATCTGGATTTTTCCGAATCTGAAGTTGATTCATCTCTGGAATCAGCACTTTCATCATTTGATTTTGATGAGGCGGAGACTCAATCTTCTGATGAAAATGAGTTTACAAAATATTCCGATGAGTCATTATCTAGCAGCCTTAGACCTGCATCCGAAGTTGATTCAATCCCAGGTGACAAACTCTATGTGACTCTAAAAGAAAAGGAGGAGTCAGTAGTAAATCCAGATGGAACAATCCGTCAACAATCAATTGATGGTGAGTTAATACTCAGAAATTCAAGCAGAAAAGATAGAGCTTGGGATATAGAGGTTAGCTTATCAAATACCGGAGCTACTGATATTGGTGGTGGGTCAATAAATGTGCGAGAATTAGATGCAACTGAATCAACAACCTTGCCATATACTGCTTCAGGGCCAAAGATGATGGTCATTAGAGAGCACATTGATACAGAGCCAGAAAGACCTCAAGAATCTTCCCTATCTATGGTTTTGTCTCCAAATCCACAAGAGGTACTCATACGAATAATCGCTGAAAATCATGCCCCGGTCGCTCTTTCTGATGTAGAGATTAGAAGATCGTTACCAGAAAATTTTCAACTTTCGGAAGGGCCTGAATATGATATCAAGGACTCCGAACTTGTATGGCGAATTGGTAGGCTGCCAGTAGGTGAGATAGCTTCTCTAGAAATACGTCCAGAGGTTACTACAAGATCAATTCAAAGATTTTCTACCGGAGTTTTAAGGGCGATGTATAGTTCTGAATCAACAGTATCTAGGGCCAAATTTGAAACAGTTAAGAGTAGAGCACGGCAATTTGGATATGTTAGCCCTAAGGAAGATGATCGTCCGGATGTTTTCCATTGCAAATTGGTTGTCGAAAACCGTTCCTCTTTCGTAGTTAATCTTTCATCAGCCACAGTGTGGGTGGCAGGACGCAATGATCCCTTCTTGGAATTAGAAGATATTCGAGAGGAAATACCCCCAGAGGGTTTGTGGGATTCTGTTGATAAGAGGATTGAGGCAATAGAAAGGCCAAATTTCACTCATGAGATTGATTACTCAATATTACCAAGAGCCAATGTTGAATCAACTGGACAAATAGAGGTTAAAGAACGAAGCATAAAAGTATTAGATGCCACAGTTAATAAGAGGTTTAGCATAAGTCGAATTAGATCTTATGTTTCTTCTGAATTAGACGCCTCAATTATAGTTAAAAATACTGGTTCAGCACCAATAAATGTAATACGTTTACTTGATGATGTACCCGGAGTTTTCTTACCACCTTCTCCAGATGGTATTCGTGTTGAAATTGAAGGCGTTGATTTGAAAGAAGATCAATATAGAATAGAAGTAGTTGATGGTACACAAATAGAAGAGGAATTAATTTCCCCTGATTCTCAAGGTCATGCGTTGCGAATAACAGTTGGTACCTCTGCACCTTTAGGCCTGCAACCGGGGAAATCATTGCTGATAAATTACCCTCTTGTAGCTGAAGATCCATCTCCTATGAATGATTGCTTAGCAGGACCTATACGTGCTGATTTTAGTATGGAAAGGTTCGGTCCCGTTGCAACTAGACATTGCGTAAAATCTCCTATGGTAAGAGTTGTACATCGAAGGAGACGTTATTCTACAGGAAAAGAAATATTCCCATCAGCAGGACCTGGTTGCTATGAGATTATTTTGATGTTCCAAAATGATTCAGACAGCGCACTTGAGGATCTTATTCTACAAGACGTAGTCCCTGGTACATTTAATATTGAAAATTCAGTAGTTAGATCTAACCAGTCTGGAGAAAAATCAGTTGACTATTCCAAAGAATCGGCGAGAGAAGGCACACATGTTTCTTGGCCAATTGGTAGAATTGAAAAAGACGAAAGAATAGAGGTATCATTCGAAATTAGAGGAGATCCAGAAAGCGAATTCAAGGTTTCTGATGCTCAGGATTATCATGGTGCCAGCTTTGGTGATGAAGTTGATGAAGAACCTAATTTGCCTGAATGGGTTGACGAGAATATAAGAGCAAGTTCTAGGAATGTAATATCCGAGGTGGAAGAAAGTAATTTTGATGAGGTCATTGAAAATTCTATTCAGAACATCTCATCTTTAGACAATGAATCTGAAGAAATTCATTCTCCCGGATCATTAGATTCTGCCTCCGGTGACTGTCCAGTATGTGGGACAGAGTCTTCATTGGGGGCATCATCTTGCGAAACTTGTGGTTATCAATTCAAGTGATATAATTGATATTTCATATATCTCGAGCCGAATCCTTCAATTGAGTTCGTCATAACGAATGCACATGGCCGCGCCCACTGGAGCCTCACATGACCCCAATATGGGCATGGGTGGCATGATGATGCCGATGATGGTCATTCTTGGTCTGATGCTGGCTGTTTCTATGATAGATGGTTTGAGGACGGGGTTGTCTGATGCAGCGGCTTTAGTAATTGAACCCACCATTCCTTTCCATGATGTATGGTTTATTCCTACTGTATTCATCATAGGAACTTCAATAATGGTAGTAAATACGATAATACGTGCTTTTTTCACTGATCCATTGACTATGGTTCATAATCAACATCGGAACAAGCAGATTAATGCTCAATTACGAGACGCTCAGGCTTCAAGAGATAATGCAAGGGCGGAGAAAATGCGTACTTTGCAGATGCATATGATGCCAGAATCGATGAAACAACAAGGAGATCAGATGAGACCAGTCATGTTTACCATAGTATTCATATTCGCGATTTTTAACTGGATGGCTGAGTCCTCAGCCGATTTCCGTGTTGATTACGTTAGTCTTCCATGGGAACCAATGTGGTCAATGAATAATCGTATTTTGTGGATATTGCCCGCATGGGTTATAACTTACATCAGTATGAGTGCTCCACTGGGTAGAATTATTGATCGCCATTTGAAAATACTTAGGCTTGCTAGGCACCCATTAGTAGTTGCTGGAGATCTAATTCCAGAGCCATTACTCCATTTACTCAAAGACGACAAATCAACATCTTCAATTAAGACTCAACGTAGTCAGCGAAGAACAAGAGACGGCCCTCGAAAAACAGGTTCTCAAAACTCTCCACAAAAATCAGGGAATCAACATTCAGCTCCTCCTAAATCTGGAACAAAATGTAAGTCTTGTAATTCTACATTAGTGACCAGAACTACCAATGGACGAATTCGATGTGAAGTATGTAGAAATGAGTGGAGGTGATTTATTGACTAAAGTCACAATTAGTGGCCCTCCTGGAAGTGGAACTTCTACATTGGTATCTAAGATTGTAGAATCAACAGGTTGGTCTTCTCTAAATGGTGGTGAGGTATTTCGTAGTGAGGCCAATCGTAGAAAAATGAGTCTTCATGAATTCAGCGAACTTTGTAGATCAAATCTTGATGTTGACCGATCGCTAGATGCATTGTTGAAAGAAGCGATGATCCAAAATGATGGACCCGACATAATAGAGAGTCGTTTATCTGGTTGGTGGGCCCATAAGCTAAAAATTGATTGTCAACGTATATGGATACATACATCTGATGAGGAAAGAGCACTAAGAATACAGAAAAGAGAAGGTGGTGATTTTTCCGATCGCCTAGATCAATCAAAGAGGCGTCAGAGTGCAGACAAAGATCGTTATATGACTCTATATGACATTGATCTTGATGACATGTCCCCCTATACATTTGTCGTCGATGCTGATCAACTATCTGCTGAAGAGGTATATTCAATTGTGATTAAACATCTGGAGGTATAATCATGAATCATATAATTTTAGAAAATGATGCCATTACTGATGATCGTTATGGAATTTCTCCAAATGATCGTAGTCTTGAGTCTCTTTTAGATGCAGGTGTAATACTTGTTGACAAACCACGTGGACCAACCAGTCATCAATTAACAGCTTGGACCCGTGAAATATTAGGGATACATCGACTAGGTCATGGCGGTACTTTGGATCCTTTTGCAACAGGATTACTGACGATGCTTTCAGGTAAGGCGACACGTCTAACTGATTTGGTACTCACCGGAGATAAGAGATATATTGCTGTAGTAAGATTTGGTAGAGATGTTGATCAAAATGAATTACAAAAGACTCTTGAAAATCTCACAGGAGAAATATACAACGTGCCTCCTTTGGAATCAGCGGTTAAGGTAAGAGTTAGAACAAGAATAATTCATTCTTTTGATTTAATTGATTCAGAAATAGAATCACGTTTGGCAGTACTCTCAATATCATGTAACGCAGGAACTTATATCAGAACGTTGGCCAGAGATATGGGTTTGATATTGTCTACATCATGTGAATTACTTGAGTTGCATCGTGATAGAACTGGTGACTTTGTACAGACTGATGCATGTACAATGCAACAATTAATTGACGCGGTCTTCTTATGGAAAGAACACGATGACGACCGTGCTTTGAAGAGACTAATTGCTCCTGTGGAATCAATACTTACTAGTTTGCCAAGAATTGTTGTAAAGGATGGTGCAGCAGGTGCCATATCGCATGGAGCGGCACTTGCTAGACCCGGTATTGTTAGTATAGACGCTGGAATAGAAGAAGGCTCTAATGTAGTTCTTCAGACTTTAAAGGGTGAAGCAATAGCGATTGCAGAAACAAGATACAATACTGAGAAAATCATCTCTATGGAAAATGGAAATATAGCTCAACCCAAGGTGGTTCTCATCCAGCCTGATGTTTATCCACAAACGTGGTAGGGAAATACGTATTACTGCATTTCATGCTCTTCATATACCCATTCATCAGTCTCAATACGAACTCTCAGTTTCATCATCACAAACACACACCAGCGCCTCATTGAATGAGTGCGGTAAGGTGATTTGGACATCCATCCATGTATAATGATTCCCCGATTTTTAATGATTATCAGCCTTACCAAGGTTTAGAATATCATGTTCTGTGAAATTATCATTTACTTGCTATATGGCTTCCTAAGACGCCCGGGTCCAAATTGTAAAAGCAGTAAAGCAGTGAATAAAATAGCAATTGCTGAAAACATAATTAATATTCCAAAATCATCCTCGTTTTTGTCATCATTATTATCTATGGCTCTAGATTGTATTGTCATTGAAAATTCATTATTTTCTTCATTACTCTCCTCTACTGAATTAGTGCCATCAACTATCCCCCTAATAATCAAATCTCCATGATTAGATACTTGAGTATCACATGTGGCAATACCAAGTCCTCCCGGTGCCAGAGTATCGATCATTTCCGAACCAACCAAAATACCATCTAACCAGCATCTTATATCTATCATATCAGCAATTCCTCTTCCTTGGTTGCGCACATATATCTTTATTTGGACTATTTCTCCTTCGGCTATATTTTCTATAGTACTTCCACCTCTCCATATTTCTAGATTTTCAATCAATAAATCAGGCATTGCAGTTACTACAACTTCAATACTTTGAGTAAATTCATTAGTTCCGTCACTAACACTAATTTCTACAGTATGCACACCTGGCTCAACTGGAGTAAGAGACAAATCTCCAAATTCGTCGATTGTCACCCATGATCGGGAAATTGTAATTGACAAATCATCACTATCTGGGTCGAAAATTTCTATATCTAAAACTCTACTTGATCCGAGTTCAATATATGTTGATGTCGGTAGTCCACTAACCACAGGGGGGTCTTCTATAGGGGTTAATTCTACGTTGAATCCTCCATGCCATATGTTGCCGCTTTCATCGATTACATTAATTTCTATATGCGCTAAACCTACGGCATTATTTATTGGTTGTATACGTATATCGCCATCGATTGTTGAAACTTCTACTAGGTTTGTATTTTCACTCCATGCTTCCACAATAAGATTCTCCCAAGATGTGAGGTCATCGGAACATCTTATTGTCATTGGAATAAATAATCCTCCTCCATCTTCAGGGATAGTTATCGAACTTGGCGAAGAACAGTTTACATCTAAGTCCCATTCCAAAGAGAAGCCTCCAGTTATTGACATTGAATCTATGTGAACTACTGTAGTTTCAGGGGTTCCATCAGAGGACCATTGGAATCTTGTAGCAATGCCAATTTCTAATGGTTGGTTCGAAGATGGTAAGGCGTAACCAATAGGCACATCGAATGAAAAATATCCTAATTGCAAATTTACTTCCTTAACAAGTAAATCTCCGATTGCGAATCTCACATTACTGTAATTTGAATTTAATCCATTATCTAAACCGGCTATTCGTCCTGAAACTTCTAATTTAGGATCATTAATATCAATACGAACATTACTAACACAACCATCCTGAATTTCAATTCGTATATGTTGTGTAGAATCAGGGTGGTCAAGCAGGTCACCTGAATAAACTTGAGAATAATCGCCACCAACGTCTTCGGGGAGGGTCCAAATTGTGTGATTTCCAGTTCCATAAACATGTATCCTGCCTAATGATTGATCATATGGTGCTTCTACATCAAAGGTCCAAATTCCATCCTCATTCCCTTCATTAGTTAGTCCACAATTTTCAATTGTTATTCCTTGTTTCAGTCCTTCATATGGGCTTATGTCTATTATTGGCATTGTTAATCCTGAAATCTCGTGAATAGCTTTAGCAGTTTCAAATGAATACCATGGCTGATGATATTTGACACGAATACCAACTGCATCAACTCTGACCTCGGAATCGTCAGGTGCTCCATCTGAAACATAATCTACAGTGATGGATGATGAGGAAAGGTCATTCCATGACCAATCGATAAGGTCATCCATGTTAACAATTAGAGGAGTGGTCATTCTATTCAATGGTCCAAATGTTCTTGCAATTGTTTTAACTAGTTTTTCTTGATTATTTACATCTATTGTTATTCTTATTTCATCAGAAGGTAAAGCATCAGGTACAGATATGTGAAGGACCATTGATACATTTGATATTACATTAGTATTTACTGCTTGAAATGAGTACCCCTCGATTGTAATATCAGGCCCCTTAGACCATGTATAGTAACTATCAGGTTGTCCTGTCGAAGAATTAGAACCAGTTGGGCTATTAGTTGCCCAAGATGTAATTGTTGCATAATTAGAGGGTCTATTGTGAGTAAATGAAAGTTCAGAATCCGCGACCATACCTATTGTGTATTCCGCATTTTCGTTTGAGAACTCTTTCTTTGATGTAATTATCCAATCTGATGGATTTTGGAAACTTCCGGCTTCTAGTAACTCGATTTCTTCTGATTCAACAACAACATCTGCACTAGAAATTGGAACCATCAATGCAGAAAGTGCCATTACTGTAAGGGCCAAACTCAATGTGCTCGCGCGTGTCATTGTTACCCAACGGATGAGAGTAGCGCTTCAATACGTTGGTTATACGAGTCTTATTGTTCGAGATTGGAACGCTTCAAATACCGTGTATTCTTGGCTATACTCACACGGCTGTGGTAGTGTAGCGGTTAGCACGGTGGGTTGTGGTCCCGCCGGCCCGGGTTCAAGTCCCGGCCACGGCCCCAAAAATTAGTTAGGAGTTTTTTTCTTTCAACTCTTCATCATCGATGTCATGCCCCATTCTATGGGCTTTGGTTTCGAGGTATGACCTATTATTTTCATCAATACCTACAACTAACGGTCTTCTTTCTGCAACATCTATATTCAAATCCTGAAGTTGCTTAACCTTGTCTGGGTTGTTAGTAAGAAGGCATACTCTGTCAATCCCTACCTCTCTCAATATTTCAGCAGCAATCCGATAATCTCTTGCATCCGCAGGATGACCCAACATCAGATTAGCATCTAGAGTGTCTGCACCTTTGTCTTGTAGATTGTAGGCTTGAATTTTTGCATGAAGTCCGATCCCTCTTCCTTCTTGTCGAAGATATACCAAACACCCCCAACCTGTTTTTTGAATACTTAGTAAAGCAGCATCAAGTTGAGGCCCACAATCGCATCTTAAGCTACTGAATGCATCTCCTGTAAGGCATTCAGAATGCACTCTTACAAGTACGGGATCAGGTCCTTTCATATCACCTAAAGTCAATGCCACATGATCTAGGCCCGTGGCTCCCTCATGGAAAACACGGATGCGAAAATCTCCATGTGCAGTTGGTAGTTTTGCGTCAGCTGGGACTTCGTTTCTCTCCCGTAATCCAATATTTTCCGCCATTATTCTGCCACCCACTTATTATTATTGATGCATTTTTTAACTATCTTCTAATCCTGAATATATATTCTCCAGAATTTTCAGTTACACTGATTAATTGTACATTTAACCTTTCACAGAGTGCAGGCATATCGTGCAGAGTTTCAGGATCATCTCCAATGACTTCAATTATTTCTCCAGATTTCATTTCAGCCAAAGCCTTACGAGTTTCGTGAACAGGTATTGGACAGAAAAACCCAATAAGATTAAGTCTAGAAATTGTTTTTTCTTCTTCGATCATCTTTTCACCATAATTTCCAAAATTTTTGGATTCAGGTTCCTTCCATTTAATTCCCTCTTACTGATGACATCAATCACATAAGACACTTTTTCAACATGAATTTGAACAGTGGTTGAGTCATTTTTTTGAATAATTTCTCCTATAGAAATCTCTGGTATTCTAGCTTCTGAAACAATCCAATCTACCAAAGATCTCTTGGTTATTTCCTCAGAACCAACTTCTATAGCAACATTTACCATGCCAAAGGGGTCTGTTAATTCGGCCCAATCTTCTCTTTTTTTGACGGGATCTCTTGTAACTCCTTCTGGTAAATTTGGCGCTTCTACATAAGGAATCTGTAAATTCCATGTATTTGCAATTTTATCCAAAGTAGTAATATCTTCTTTAGATACTAATGACCAAGCAACCCCTTGTCTCCCCATTCTCCCAGTTCTTCCAATCCTATGTACATAAGATTCGGTGTCATCTGGTAGATCATAATTCACTACATGAGTAATACCTTCAACATCTAGGCCTCTGGCTGCAACATCAGTTGCAACTACGATATTTTCTCGATGTTCTCTCATTGAATTCAGAATTTTTTCTCTTCGATTTTGCGCTTTATCACCATGAAGTCCAACTGCCTTCATTCCAAACTTACCTAATCGTTCTTCAATAATATCAACCATACGCTTAGTGTTTGTAAAAATAAGCATTTGATCTCCTTCTTTCATATTGGCTATAATGCGTCCTAAAACCCATAATTTGTTTCCTCTACCAATTCTAACTGCATACTGATCTATTTCTGGAACTTCAACATCAAGATTATCACTCATTACATATACAGGTTGATTCATGAATTCTTCAGCGGCATCAATTATTTCCTGAGGGAATGTGGCACTGAATAGAAGAGTCTGCTTACGCGTTTTCATTTGTTCAAAAATCCATAATACATCAGGAAAGAATCCCATATCTAGCATCCTGTCTGCTTCATCTAGACAGAAGTAAGTTATGTTTTCCAAATTTAGATGCCCTCTTTTTGCCATGTCTATTACTCTTCCAGGAGTGCCTACGATTATGTCTACGCCTTTATCCAACAATTTTGCCTGTTTTTCGATATCAGTTCCACCATAAACAGTTTCTATCTTAATTTCTTGATTACCTTGGATCCATAGTAATTCTTCAGCAACTTGGACTGCTAATTCCCGAGTAGGACATAGAATTATTGCCTGCGTCATTCCTTTTGGTTCGCATGATTCTATGATGGGAATTCCAAAAGCCGCAGTTTTTCCACTACCTGTACGTGCTTGGCCAACAACATCTCTTCCTTTACGCGCTACAGGTATAGCCTCAATTTGGATTTCAGTAGGTTCTTTCCATCCCTTTTCAGCAATAGCCCTAGCCATTTCAGGATTAAGATTCCAATTTTCAAACTGTATCTTAGTTTTACTCATTAGATCGCCTCAGAAGGACTCTGAGTCATTTATTTCCTTCTGAAGCTCGCCCATCCAATACTTTCGACAATTTTCTTTTGTCAAAAACTGATCCTTACTTGAGAAGCTATGGTTATAGTGACCTTTATCAGCGCTGGAAAATTGGTCATTTTGCCTTTTGTGGTACTTTTGGAGTACGTGTTGGCGCATATATTGACGAAACTTCAGAGATTTTGTTCGATTGATTCCTTTAGGTGTTACACCATCCCAGAGTCGCTCGAATCTCTCAAGTTTCTCATCGACTTCCTCGCTCATCTTCTTTCCTCGCGGCCCGCCGAATTGACTCTTCTTTATGACCTTCACTGATGGATATTGATTCACCACTACGTGGTGTAACAGGATCATCTTGTGGTTTAAAGTGCTTATTTTCAGGTTTTTCTATGGTTAATCCATTTAACTCACTAGTAATATCGTCACTAACTTTTTCTAGCGGCGCAAGCGATCTATTTTTCTCATCTTCAGTACCTTCCCAATCGACATCTCTAGACAATCTTTCGAGTTTTTTACGAAGATCTGGTTTTGTTTCTTGACGAAGTAACTCAGTAGAAACTTCTCTAAGTCGGTCCCCTGAAAGAATGATCGATAATTGCTCAATACATGCTTTTCTTAGAGCATAATCCCTATCTCTGGCTCCATCCAAGATCATATCGACTACTCTAGGATTGTCCATATCTAAACTTTTTAAAGTTCGAATGATGTTTTTCCTTACAACATTGTCTTCATCAATAATCGATGCTTCTACAAGTATCGCTGCAACCCTCGGTTCACTATTTGCAAGAGAAGGCAGGCATGCAGATGCATTTCTACGAACCTGAGCGTCTTCATCTTGTAGGCTCCAAGAAATTAAATCCCAACCGGTGGCTCCTCCCTTGGTAGTTATAGAACGTAGTATTTTTGACCCACGTCGTCTTAGGTCAACATCTTCCTCACGAATCAATTCATCGATGTGTAGACAACCTGTTTCTACCCAGTTAACAGATGTTTCTTTTAGGGCAATAAATGCATCATCACGATGTTGTTTATTGTTATCTCTTAATTCTCTACGAAGGATATGTTCACAACCCGATGGGAATATAGGTGCAGATTTCTGTAAAGCAACACGAGCAGCTCTACGGACATTGTCACTTTCCTCAAGCAATCTATCAGATAGGTATACAAAGAGATCTTTATGCTTCTTAATAGCAAAAGATGGAAGTGCCTCTAAAGCCGCTATACGTATTTTCTCATCATCATCATCTAGAGCTTCACATAGTGCCTTATGGCCATCCTCAATATCGTGAGAAAGAACTCTATTCAGAGCTCTAATGCCATCTGTTCTCTTGGCTAAACCCCCTCCTTCTGCTCTAGGAATTTCTATTAATTCGACTTTTCCCGATGCTAAAATTACTATTTGGTGAAATGGAATTCGTTGCCAAATCCCTGGTGATGGTAACATGGAACGAATATCTATCTGTTTTTTCGTTCTTTTCTGACTAATTCTTCGCCCTGTCCGAGGGTCTCTAGCAACGTATTCACGGGACATGGCGACGGATCGGATCAAACACTCATTTTTCAATCACATGATGTCATGCTCACCGAGCAAACCTCAAGCGATAAAGCATATACACGGCACTAGATACATGAGTACGGCTGATGAGGTTAGTAGACTGCTGTTCACAGTCTTCAATGACACCGAGATTTCAAAAATAAGGAAAATTGATTTGATACGTTTGTGGTCTTTGGAGATGCAATGGTTCAATCCTAAAGAATCTAGTATAATTTTGAATAGATTAGTCGAACGTGATTGGCTAATAGAGGATGGTGAGTTCGTTGAACTCACACCGGGATTGAAATTGATACCTTCTGATTTAGGTTGGCGACCAATAACAAGAAGGATGCTTGATCCTCCCAAGAACGTTTTGAGAAACAGTTCAGATTCTGATAAATTAGTAGATGATCAAAATATACTTTCCAAACCTATAATCAAGGATTTTTCAGAACCAAGGGAAACATATCCTTCAGATGTTGCTGAAGGAATTATACCCTTTTTAATAAAACAAATCGCTGAGAATTCAGGCCTTCCAAATAATGAAGTTGTTAGGAGGGCTCAAAGAAAACGTAGGGCCCTAGAACCAATAACCTTGTGGATGGCCCTAGCCTTAGTTGCAAGGGAACAAGGTATAGATATGCAGAGAGTGGCCTCTGTATTACAGGATTTTAAAGAATAATACAGCCCTATTCATTGACCGATGTACGAACTTCCGCTGCCAGTAGACCGGGGAGTACCATTAGAGCTAAAATCAATGAAAAGGCAACAGAAATTGAGCTAACTAATCCAAAATCTCTTATCACAGGCACTGGAGATAGCACTAGGACCATAAATCCACAAATTGTAGTGCCTGCAGACATAACTAGAGATGCACCAGTTGTTGCATACATATTCCGCATTGCTGTCCAAGTACCCATACCCTTAGATCTGTTTTCTTCAAATCCTCTCCATACATGGATTGAGTAATCAATTCCTAGACCTATGGTCAATGCAGTAGTCATAACAGTCAATACATTCCAATTAATTTGTAGTATTGCCATTGCGCCTATTACCCAAGAACCGGCTAATCCTACTGGTAGAATAACTACCAGAGATGGTCCAAGGCGTCTTGTCAAAGCGAATAAAACGATTAGAGAAGCACCTAGACTAAAGGCGGTTGATTCCACCAAAGAAAGAACTAGTCCCGAAAGAACATTATTTACCAAAATCAAATCACCAGTTAGGTGGGTATTATGTCCAGTATTGGCGGCAAAGTCTTGAATATGAAGTTCAAATTGTTCTGCTAATTTTGCCGAATCTTCACTATTTCTTGCAGTAACATCTACCTGTATACGTAGGTAAAGGATAGAACTATCATCTTCAGTAAGGGCGATATATTTAGCAGCTCTTTCTGCCCATGTTTCTCCTCTGATAGGTTCTCCGATTGTTTCATTTTCTAGTAATTCCAAAATTGACGCAGCCAGGTCTCCTTCATTAAATCCGTCTGTAACACCTATGGAACCTTCAAACAAGCCAATTGAATATCTTTCACCAAATGATGAATCGGCTTCAATTGCATCTCTTAGTATAGGGTATATTCCATCGTAAGAAGGCCTAGTCTCCTCAGTTCCTTCTGGAATAACTACATTACTAGTCCAAGATAACCTATTATCAAGTCTTTCTAATTCTTTCAGCAGATCTCTTTCACCTGATAACGAATTTTCTCCATCACCGGGTTCGATAATTATCTCAATAGACTTTAGAGCCTCCACTTCATATGATTCATACATAGAGTTACGGACTTCTATAGAGTCCATATCATCACTTAGGAAATCTGTTAATTCAAAGCGTGTATCTAATTGCCCTATTGATACGACTACAGATGACGCAGTCAATCCCGCAACCATAAGCAGTATAATTGCGGTATGCCGGCGTTGGAATTCAGTTGAAACATCAGCGAATAATTCGAGTTTCAGAGATTTTCCTTTTTGACTCCCTGCCGTTTTTTCAAAAATAACATGCATGGCTCCCACGGTAACAGTAGATGCAATAAATGCACAAATTACACCTAATGCCAATGTCAACCCAAATGTCCTAATTGGGGGAAGCGGAGAAAGTATGTTGGCCAAGAAAGCGAAAACAGTTGTTACTACAGAAAGTGAAATTGCCAGACGTAGAATGTCAAAAGAAGAAATCCAAGCCAATGCTGGTGAATTTGTTTTTTCCTTTTCTTTTTCATATGCACGTTGTAAGTGTATAGAGTAATCAATTCCTAATCCTAATACCACTGGAGCCACAGCCACTTCTAGTATTGAAAATTCAACACCAATAATGCTCATTGTACCGTATGTCCAAATTAATGCTGCACTCAATGCTGTTAATGGAGCAATTACCATTATTGGAGATCTGAATGCTGCAGCTAGTACAATTACCACAACAAGTATTGAAATTATTAGTAACCAAACTAGATTATCTAAAGTCGACTCATTTATTTCATTGCTTACTATGTCGTCAGATACTACTCCATAAACTAATGCGGAATTAGAAGAATCTGAAATATCATCAAGAAGTTCTTTGATTTGTAGAGATTTTCTAAGCCTTTCTTCTGGTTGTAAATCTCCATCTATTTCAATAATCCACATGGTACTAGATGCAGTCGGAGTAGGGTCTCCAGATCTATCATTATCCAACCAATCACAAACAGGATCGATATTGAAATTATTATGAAGCATAACAGAACTAGCAAAAGAAGCAGTAGCAATAGCCCGGTCATTACCTATTGCATCAGTACATTTTTCATCATCAATTATCGAATTTAGTAGTTCTTCCCGTGTATTAAAATCTGAAACAGTACGTTTTTGTTCATCTCTTTCTTCCAAAGCGATATTTAGGATCAACGCAGCATTAATATGTGAATCAATAAAATCTTGATTCTTATTAGACAAATTATTTATTTTTAACAGATCGTTAGAAAGTTGTTGCATTGCCCCTATTTCTAGAATATTTGCATCTTGTTCACTGGGTTCTACATGCACATAAATCCGATGAGGTGAAGGTTGGATGACAGACTCAACTCTTTCTATGGCCTCGTCAGAAGGAGTCTCGGGTGAGAATGCTGAAAGATCTGTTTGAAATTCGGGTAATGGACTCATTGCCATGCCCGTAAATATAGTGAGTAGAATACTAATTGCAACAAGTCCTAATGAGGCCTTTTCAAAGGATTTAGCGATGCTGATCTGAGTCTCGGACCAGTCACGCATCGCAGCGGGGATTGTAAACTTCTACATAATCTGAGCAGTGTGATGGACCCTTAGGGTCCAGCATTTGGATGAAAGCCCTCAAAAGGGGATGTCCGGTGGCGACCTCGTCCATGCCAGTTAAATTGCTTAAGAAAGAGGGTTCCGAAATCCGTCTAAGATTGATAGGAGAAGACCACACAACTCTACAGTTGTTCCGTTCTCGTTTGAATGCTAGTGACAAAGTTGAGTATGCAAATTACTTCACAGGACACCCGGACTTAGACGAACCAGAATTGTTTGTAAGAGTCAAAAAGGGTGCTAAGGCGGATAAGGTTGTCAAGGACCTCTGTGCAGAGATCGCCAAGGAGTTTGCCGACCTCTCAAATTGAGGACGGTGTAGTATTGTCTCAAATAGAAAAGTATCTCGGATTAGAAGGATGGACTTTTGAGTCTCCCGGTATAGGAGGCTTGCTTAAGGTACGTGTTGAAGATTTTCGAGTCGAAGAAGTTGCTACAATACCTGCTTTGGACCCCAAAGGCCGTTTTACAGTAGTCAGGGCAACATTGACAAATTGGGAAACAAATCGTTTCATCAGGAGACTGGCAGGGGCATGTGGAATTAGTAGAAATAGAATTTTTTCTTCTGGTTTGAAAGACAAAAGGGCAGTTACAACTCAAATTTTGGTCATTGATGCTCACCAAAAAAAGGTAGAAAGTGTTGAAATCCCGGATTCAGAAATAGAGGTATTAGGTCGCACACATCATAAGGTGGGGATGAGTGATCATGATGGCAATAGATTCACAATCACAGTAAGAGGATGCTGCGATACTGACGGTTCTCCACTTGAATCTAAAGAGGCAATGGCTAGAGTTTTAGATATTAGAGAGGGTATGTCTCAAAGGATGGGTGCCGACGCATTTCCTAATTGGATAGGTCCCCAAAGATTTGGGGCAAATCGTCCAGTAACGCCTGAAGTTGGCCGTGCGGTTGTCAATGGTGATTTTGAGGAGGCAGTTAATCTATACCTTGGTATGCCAGGTGAAAAGATGAGTGATGAAGTTTCTAATTTCCGTAAAATGTGGCGAGAATCCAAGAATGCTGAATCATGTCTCGAGATTATTCCAAGTTACTTAGGATATGAGAAACAAATTTTAGAATCACTAAATAATAATCCAGATAATTGGGTTAAAGCATTTAGAGCTCTTCCCTCCTCATTACAATTATTGATGGTACATTCTTTCCAATCTCTCGCGTTTAATCATTCATTAACCAATAGGATAAATTCTGGTTTGAATTTGATAGAACCAGTAATTGGAGATATTGTTGCACCAATCCAGAAAAGTGGGAGAATTGATGTCTCCAAGATGTCTTATGTCACAAAGAGCAATCTTGAGAGATGTCGCCGCAACTGTCTTCTTGGCCGTCTATCAGTAACTGGACCATTACCCGGTCTAAATGTGAATTTAGCAGAGGGCAAACCCGGCCTAAATGAAATTAAAGCGATTGAAACAGCAGGTCTTTCAGAAATCGATTGGAAAGTCAAAGAGATCCCTAACCTCACGACGTCTGGAACTCGCAGATCTCTTGCCGTTAATTTCTCATCATTTTCAGTTGAAGAGGCTCCCGATATGTTAGAGGAATCTGCATCAAAACGTTGGATTGAAGGAGTTCAGGAAGGAGACCGATGGCATCCGGATGGAGCCAATTTAAGGCTCAGATTTGTTTTGCCTCCCGGGACTTATGCAACAGTATTGATGCGTGAATTAATGAGATCTCCACTTGATCACTATTGAAAACAATAGCTCCGGATTCAATATGTTAGAGTCTTCCCATTTCAAGGGCTTCAATTTGCCCTACGTTATTGTCGATTTCTCTAACTTTATTTTCAAAACTATCTACAATACCTTCTCCTTCGCCTAGTACGGCCTGTACTTCGATAAACATCATTCCAAATGCTAATGGTTTTATTTCACAGGATTGAACTTCTTCCATTGACGAAATTGCTTCTGCAATTTGATCGTAATCTGGCATACCATCTTCAGGCTGATTCATAGTTACCTTATATTTCACAACTACATGTCCCATTTCAACAACCTCCTATTAAGGATCAAGGGCCTTCAAAACCACACTCGGGGCATACATATTTTACACCTTGAACTCTACAGCCTTCACTGCGTCCAATGGGTACTCCACAATCTGGACACGGAAATGTAGTGCTTTTATTTTCTACAAGTGGTAATCCAGAGGACGTACATATCTTTGCTCTTGATGTCATATCACAGTCCCCAGTGTGCGGCCGAGCCACCTTCCCCTTTTAGGGTTGACCGATATTAAGTAGAACGAAAATCTGAAGATATTTGCTGGAATGATTAAATTGCAGAATGATTCGGAGAGCGTGAAATAACCATGAGCGAAGCTGAATTATCTTTAACTGGCGATCAGATAAATCTTGAAAAATATGTGGAAAATGCTGGGGGTATTCATGGTCTACGTAATGTGGATAAGGTACGTGGATGGAATAATATCGAATACGGTGCAGGGCTTTCTGGAAAGAATACACCATCTACAAAATTATCAATGAATAAAGCATTTATCCCACCTGGAGGAATAGCAAAAGCACACATACATGTAGACTTCGATGTCATGGTATTTCTGCTAAAGGGGTCCGTAAGGCATGAATTTGGCCCAGGATGTCGTCAATCTGTTGTTCACAAAGCCGGAGACATGTTCTACATTGAACCAGGGCTCCCACATGAAGTATTCAATTGCTCAGATACTGAATGGGTAGAGGCAATTGTAGCCCGTTCAGATGCTTCTGAATGGCAGAATATCATACCTTATGATCGTGAATTAGAATAGTTTTTGCGAATTAATCTTTCTTCTTTACTCGCCTAAATCCTACAGCGATATCTTCTGAATCTTCCTGTTTTTCGTTTTCCACATTAACTCCTAATTCAGTCAGGTGTGCTTGTACTTGTTCAAAAGCGCTCATCCCATTAGTCGCTTTTCTTGGCTTAGGCAGTCTATTTTTACATATCAAATAAGTTTCTGATGATGCATTTCTACTGGACATTGGTGCAAATCTTTGAACATTGCTGAATCTATCCTTTGCGGCTTTGACTAAACCTTCTATCCCTATACCTTGAAATATTTTAGTTACAAATGAACCCCCTGGAGGAAGTAATTCCATTGCCACATCTAGAGTCATAGTGGACAACTCAAGTGAGATTGCCTGATCTGTATCGTATCTGCCGGTAAGTTTTGGAGAAATATCTGATAGAACTAGATTCAGTTCACGTCCATTAAGAATATCTTCAATTCGTTCTATTGTTTCTTGATGTGTTATATCTCCTTGAAGAATACAAGCTCCATGTATCGGTGAAGTAGATTTCAGATCAACACCTATGACAAGACCCTCTTCTCCACTTTCTTCAACCGATACCTGTGTCCACCCTCCCGGATGACATCCAACATCTAGTATAATGTCTCCATGGCGTATTAATGAGAATTTTTCTTGTATGTGCTTTAGTTTGTAGGCCGAACGTGCACGATATCCCTTAGATTTGGCTTGTCTACGCCAAGGATCACGCCGATTCTCTTGATACCAGCGCTTACTCATGGTCTAATGGAGAGGCTTCTTAGTTATGAAGAAGAGCCGGAATCATAAACCAATCTCTTCAATCAAAGCACGTGCAGTATTTCTTATTGCATCTTCTGATTGCATTTCAGGAACAAATCCGGTTGAAAATAGATATTCTACATCCAGGCTAGTTTTTGGGACGTCTCCCGCCCATCCTCTAGTACCTCCTGTGTATTCTATAGATACATCCTTTAGCATTGATTCTTCAACCACTATTTCTGCGATTCTTCTAACAGAACATGTATCTCCTGTGCCAAGATTATAGAGGTTTACATTATTATCTACCTCTTCAATTAAATGAAGCATTGCTTTCACACAATCTTCAGCAGACATATACGATTTTTCTTGCATTCCATTGCCTAAAACTTCTAATCTTGCGGGGTTATTTTTTAATTTATGAATAAAATCAAAAATTACTCCATGGGTTCCTCTTGGGCCAACAATATTTGCAAATCTATGAATCCATGCTTTAAATCCAAATGTGCCACACCAAGCAGTAATTAATGCTTCACTTGCAAGTTTACTAGCTCCATACAGGGAGATTGGTTTTACAGGGCCATATGTTTCTGGTGTTGGCATTATCTCGGCTTCTCCGTAAATAGCACTCGATGAAGAGAAGGAAATATTTCGAACTCCTGATTTTCTCATAGCCTCAAGAATGTTGTAAGTAGCAACCGTTCCTTGTTTAAGATCAGTATCAGTTACTTCTGTTCCTAGACGAATATCTGGATTTGCAGCAAGATGGTGGACAGTTTCTATTCCTTCCATAGCCAAAGAAAGGACTTCTGGGTCTAGTAAATCACCTTCGATAATTTCGACATAGGGATTATCCGAGTGATGTGCAAGAAATTCCTTTCTACCACTAGAGAAATTATCCAAAACCCGAACTTTCTTTCCATTCTTAACAAGAGCATCAACTAGATGCGAACCGATAAATCCGGCACCTCCAGTAACTAGTTCCATGGCTATGCCAGATTCCTCTCTTCTTTGAGCCATTCGCTGATTAGATCCCTGATTAATCCCACCAATTACCTTGTTCTCTTCTGTCTTTGAGTTTCCATACAGCAAACAAAATTCCAATCAAACAAAGATGTGAAATGGTACAAAATGGACATATGTGTTGAACAACTAAAACTTCAATTCCGATTAGAATTAATAGAAATGGAATTCCTGCTAGTCCAAGATACCAAATGTATTGTGTGTAACTTTCAGACCATTTTGCATTCATATCCATTCTAACACATATTATCAGGAAAAATAGACCGGTAAAAGCAACTAATCCTACTGCACCCCAAGGCGCTCCAAACAAATTATTGTATCGCGGGTCGCCAATTACGGAACCACATTGTACAAATCCTTCACTTGCACAAAATGTTCCTCCAGATGGGTCAATCATTGAATTATGTATTACCCATGTCCATGCTGATGATATTATGCCAATAAGTGCAAATCCAATTGATCCATTTAGTAAAGCAATAGTTCCTTCAGATCCATCCTTTTCTTTACTACTAAAAAGTAAGAAAAAACTTACTAAAATACCTAAAATAAAAACAATCAAAACAGGGTCCATTAATGCGTTTGCCATATCAATTGCCACCTGTTAGTCTCGCTAGAGCTTGATCTACATTTTCATTTAGGTCAGCACCAGATTGTTGCTGATTCCAGATGACCTTCCCATCGGAATCAAGAATTAGATTAAATGGAGTTCCGGGGACCTTCCAATCTCCAGCAATACTGGTACTAATGTCATCTATGTACATCCACTGATGTGCCTCTCCTGGTCTATCAGCACAGTTCCTATTTCCTGAATAACAACCATCATAATTTGTTTTGTCATGGAATGCCGAAATTTCGTCTCTGTTACTTTCATGTCCACTTATCTTCAATTCTGTTACGATTGTAATAAACTGAACATCTGTTTTGTATTGGTCATGTAATATAGAAAGCTCACCTGCTTCATCCCAACAATGAGGACAATCAGTATCTAGAAAAGTAACCAAAATTATTCGTTCATCATAGTTTTCAGTTAACCTAGTTTGGGCCCATTGGTTATTTTCATATCCATATGCAATGAAATCCGGGGCAAATGAGCCTTCATCAGGTCCGACTTTCACTGGAGGACTTATTATCATAGCAGCTAAGATGACAATGCTAACGACCCCGCTTGTAATTAGTGCTGCCATCAATCTAATGTCATCATCTCTCCCCTTCGGAATTGTATTTCTGCGCCTCCTTGCCATGTCTCTCGTATCCCGCGGAACACTCATTCACTTTCAGGAGTTCGGCTGTTAGTTCCACATCATTTCTATTACTTACTAATCGCCTTTAGCGGGTTTGAGATTGCGATTCCTTCATTTGGCTTCTGTGGGGGCCCCCCCTCGTGTCTGATGACATCCGCGATGAGGAGGAGATCTTCTGGGAACGTTTTTTCGAGCGCCTCCAGCCTGTTCGAGAGGCTGGTCAGAAGATTCTCAATACATTAGATTCCTCACCTATTGGAAATGCTTTTGATCAGATAGAAGGGGTACTTAACAAGGTTTCAAGAAGAGGGCATTCCATTGGACAGAGATTGGCTGAATTCTGGTATGCTACCATACTCCGCAGTCCTGGAATAATAATTGTTTCAGTTCTGCTTTTCTCAGTTTATTTTGTTCAAGCATCAACTGAATTCGAGCATCAGATAGATGGAGATGTAGAGGTTTATCTTCCGGATGACGCCGAATCAACTGACTTACTAAAAGAAGTCAGAAGTCAATGGGCGACTGATATAATGATACTCTATTTCCAGACAGATAATGCAATACACAAACAATGTGCAGCAGGAGAGGCACCTCCTAATTGCAGAGGTTCTGAGAATATTACTAGTGCGGAAATTTTACGCCAAATGTCGTGGCTTGAGGGCGATGATGAAAATCGTATGGATGGCGGTTGGAGGGATGGTCTTGACACCTACAAGGACGACAGAGGCGCTCAAGATGGAATAATTTGGATTCTTTCCCCCGCTCAAATAATTAAGGAAACAAATTCTTCGAGTTTTCGCTTTACATGTGCATTCGAGAAATATGGCCTACCCACTGGACAAAGTCAAGATTGTGCATTAGCACAATTGAATCCCTATCGAGGTTATTCGATACCGGACGATCAGGAACGGATTGACAATCTAGTCGATCAAACAGAATCACTTCTTTCAGGCTTTGTTATGGATACGCAAGACCATCCATTATTAGATGAAAATAATGATGGAATTTATGATAATGATGGAGACGGAATTTGGGATACTGGGGTTGTGGTCATAGGACTTGATTATGATATGAATGGTGCAGATCCTGAAATAAGCCGTAGCGACCCGAAAGATCCGAGGAATAGAATTCAGGACCATCAGGCATTTATCGAATATGCAAAACGTCTGATCTTTGATGAGTCAGATCTTGAGAATTGCAAGTTGTGTAAGATTACATACGACGAGACGATGTCTTCGTCAATAAATACAGAAATATATTCCCTATGTACTAAACAAAATCCTAATGACCCTCAAAGCAAGTGTGTCAGAGGTTCTACGAATATTCATGAAAATGAGGCCATTAATATTGCAGATTCGAAACCCCAGCGTCAGCCCATAACCGTCACAGGGCTAACTCCTGTAGTTCATGATGTATCTGATGAGATATATGATGAATTAGTAGACACAATGCTTCCTATTAGTGCAATATTAGTTTGTATCACGATGCTAGTTTTGCATAGAAATCCGAAAGTAATAATTATTTGTGGTCTCCCAATTGCGATAAGTCTTGCAGTTACATTTGGAATTACCGTTGTAAGAAATTGGACTCTTACTCCAATGATAATTTCAGCAGGGCCAATCCTTGTAGGATTAGGTGTTGATTACGCCTTACATTTAACAAATCGCATAGAAGAGAACAGGCAAGAATTAATTGAAGAGAATCTAGAGGAAAATTGGCAACGTCAACGTGACGGTCTAGAAACATACGAAATAGATCCATGGGATCCTGTAATAAGTTTGACTGCAACTGTCCGTGCAGCGCTAACTACTGGTCACGCGATATTCCTATCTGCAATAACTACAATCATCGGTTTTAGTGTACTTGCTTGGCCTATGTTGGTGTCAATTTATCCTATGAGGACTGTGGGCAAGACCTTAGTTCTTGGAATAGCGGTGACCTTCTTGATATCGATGATAATAGTTCCAGCCTTAGTTCATTTGTTACGGTATCGTAAGAGTAAGTCTGTAATTGAAATGCCTCCATTTCAGACTCTAATTTTTTCTATTATTGTAGGCTCTTTAGCCACGGGTGCTTTGATTTATGCGGGGACTACTACAATAGGTAACAGCCTCTTCTTTGGAGCCTTCAGTGCGGTCACACTTGTTTTAGCCCTCGAATCAACAATATGGGATAAAATTGGTAAAATCCCAGTCAGGATGACTTTAGTAGTGATACTTGTAACTAGTTTCGTAACAATTGCTGGAGTTGTTATTCTTGAGGAAGAGATGGGTAAGCCTTTGACGGGTTCATCTGATGAAGTACCACCCAATATACCGAGCTATGACGCATTAAGAGAATACAGTTTCATTTTCCAAGGTGGGCAAACAAATATGTTCATTGTTGATGCAGAAACTAGAGGGGCACAAAACTCTACAGCCCCTATTAGGGATCTACCTATTCTTGACTCAATAGATAGGATGCAGGAACGAAAAATAAACAATGTACCTCAGACTGATAGTATAAGTTTAGTAAATATACTCAAGGCAGTACATGTTGATGTCAATGCCTCTGGAATAGAAATCTACGATCGCAGTCTTTGGGAACTTTTGCACGATGAGTGCTGGGAAGAATCCACTAATCCTCTGCGTCCAGAATGCTGGCCATATGCAGTAAGTAGCAAAGAGGATATGGTTAATGTGGCTCTCGATACTTTAAGTCCTGAAATAAGAAGTATGTTGATGAATGATGATCAGGATGTTTGTGGAGGGGGGTCTCCTTGTGAAACGAAGACATTGGTGTATGTGACTCAGCCATACATAAATCTCCTCGATGCAACACCATTACGTGAAGCAATAGATGATCATTTAGAGGGGAAATCCGATGGTCAACAAGTGACTCCACAATGCCAAGACGCTTTGACCTGTTATGCTCTAAATATTGATGGAGTTGTAAACTCTAAGTTAACTGGTGGTTTACCTGTTAGTATTGATATTAATTCAGGCATTCAGAAGGCACAAAGTCAAACTACAATAGCTACAATGATAATCCTTCTTTTTACTATGATGATATTGTTCAGATCTCCTCGTTTAGCCACTTTTACTATGGCGGCAGTAGCTGTAGTAGTCCTTTGGCAACCACTTTTGATGCGACAAGGGTCTGTAAATGTTAATTTCTTTACAGCAATGATTGGAACTCTTGTTTTCGGAATCGGAGTTGATGATTCAATACACATTGTAGATCGTATCAAAGACGAAAGAGAAACTCCCGCGGGGATTGTAAAATCTGTTTCTCGAACAGGTCAAACTATTTTCGAAACCACTGCTACTACTTGTGCAGGACTTTCTGCAGGGCTGTTCGTTGCCATCCCGGGTTTACAAAATTTCTTTGTATTAATGATGTCTTTACTAATCCTTGCCCTTCTAACATCCAGTATATTGTTGCCGAGTTTAATAGTTATCTGGCATGAGTTACGTTCACGTCTACTAGGTTTTGGACCGTGGCTTGATTACGATGATTCAGGTGCGCTGGAAACATCAACAGTACTAGAAGCAACACTTGAGTGAGGGTGCAGGGAGTAAGCCCCTTTCTGTTCACCTTTCGGCTGGTCGCATTCAACTATGCATCCTACCCGGTCCTATCGATACATTACAGACCTGCTTGGACTTGCTCCAGTGGGGGTGTTCGTTCCATCCGCAATCAGGAAACCTCACCTTTTCAGGATCATTGTGCGCCTGGTGCGGTTCGTTTCTATTACAGTGCCGACCCTCCCGGGTCTCCGGCTTGCGACGGACCACTTGTATCTTGGAGAGGGGACTTTCCTCAGTGTCGTACACTGTCAGCGACCCTCCTGCTCCCTCAACATACGGGCGAAGCACTAACGAATGAACCTCACGGTCATTTATGTTGGGATTAAACATGGTAATGATCATGACCGTTCGTCTCTTCGAAGGGTTGTGAGTGACGTCGAGGCACTGAAGCGAGAGGCCGGCATAGCTGCGTGTAATTTCATAAAAAATGGTATGAAATTGGGCTTAGGGACTGGTTCTACTGTAAGATATACGGTTATCGAAATAGGGCGTCTAATGAATGAAGAGGGTCTTTCTATAGTTGGCGTCCCTACCAGTGAATCTACAAAAGAATTGGCTGAAAGTTTAGGTATTCCTCTGATATCTCTTGCAGATTCTGGACCCCTAGATCTTGTAATTGACGGAGCAGATGAATTCGATACGAATTTTTCACTCATTAAAGGCGGAGGAGGTGCTTTGACAAGAGAAAAAATTGTTGCCCAGTCCAGTAATGGGATGGTTGTAGTTGCTGATGATACGAAACAAGTGGAAATGCTTGGTGCATTTGATTTACCAATCGAAATAATACCATTTGAATGGGAAAGAACTGCGGCACGCGTTTCCGAAATTTGTTCCGGAAAAGTATCTATCAGAGGCGGTGAAAATCCATTTGTTACAGATAATGGTGGTTTCATTCTGGACTGTTCATTCGGGCCTACAATTGATAATCCTAAAGACTTGGAAAACTCTCTTCTAAACATAGCAGGAGTGGTTGAAGTAGGACTATTTGTGGATATTTGTGACGTAGTAGTCATGGCTACTTCCGGTGGTATTGTAACACTTGTAAATCCAAAAGGTAGATTGGAGTAAGGTAAATCCCAACCGTCTCATTAAAGAGTATTACCAAGTCGGCTAGTTTGGGTCTGTAGCTTAGTCAGGTAGAGCACCCGGCTCTTAACCGGGCGGTCGCGGGTTCGAACCCCGTCAGACCCGCCATATTGCTAACTCATAGATCTCCTCTTAGGGCGGCTTTGATATGCAAGTAGTTACTCGATAGGTTGGGACTCACATGACCAAGAAGACATGGATAGGTGATGTTAGAGCCGGTATGTACGATGGTAAGGAAGTAGAACTGAAGGGATGGATTCACCGTTCTCGTGGTTCAAATAAAATACGTTTCGTTGTTCTTAGAGACTCCACAGGGACAGTACAGTGTGTCGTAAAGAGAGAATTAGTCGGAGATCAGATATTTGATGAAATGAAAGAAGCATTGATTGAGGCAAGCGTCATTATCTACGGTATAGTTCAACCAACAGATCGCGAACATGGATATGAGGTCCAGGTTAGGCGTGCTAAAGTTGTAGGTCCAGTAAATCCAGAGAGGCCATTTCCGATTACAGAATCAGCGATGTCAGAGGCAGATGGCGGAGAGACTGAGTTCCTTCTAGACAATCGTCACTTGTATCTTAGAACAGGGCGAATGACTACCATGTTGAAACTTCGTTCAACTGTTTTTGGAGCAATACACCAATATTTCAGAGACCGAGAATTTGTGGAATATCAAGCGCCAAACTTCGTAGCTGGCGCTGTAGAGGGCGGGAGTACTTTGTTTGAAGTGCCTTACTTTGGACGTAAGGCCTACTTGACACAGTCTTGGCAACTTTATGCAGAGGCTGCCATGCCCGCTCTTGAGAGACTTTACACAATTGCTCCGTCCTTCCGTGCAGAAAAAAGTAGAACGAGGCGCCATTTAACTGAATTTTGGCATGCTGAAATGGAAATTGCATGGGCAACTAATTCTGATGTAATGGAACACGGAGAGGGTGTCGTCAGGAATATTTCCAAAACTCTATTGGAGGAAAGAGAGGATGAATTAGTAAGTCTAGGACGAGACTTGGAACTTGTTGCAAGATATGCAGATAATCCATATCCACGTATGAGGTATGATGAAGCGGTAGAATCTCTTCAAAGTATGGGGGTTGAAATTGAGTGGGGGCAGGACCTCGATTATTCAAAAGAGAAAGTCTTAACCAAGGATTTTGAAGTCCCTCACTTCCTTACTCATTATCCTAAAATAGCCAAACCATTCTATCATAGACCTGATCCGGAAGATCCGAAGTATGTTTTATGTCACGATCTACTAGCCCCAGAGGGTTATGGGGAGATAATTGGGGGTGGAGAGCGCACTTGGTCTGAGGAAGAGATTCTCAATAGAATCGATGAGGAAGGCAATGACCGTGAGGCCTACGAATTTTATATTGACATTAGACGATATGGTGGAGTTCCTCATGGTGGCTTTGGATTAGGAGTTGATCGAGTTTGTGCTTGGCTTACTGGTGCTGACCATATTCGAGAAACTATTCCATTCCCTCGCGATTCTCGTCGAGTTACCCCTTGAATCCTAATATTTCGACACCTCGGATATCGCTAACACTCATACGACGAGTCTGCCTCCGCGTGACATGAGTGATTTGGAGTCGATTGATCTAGCGAACCCAACTGAAGAGCATCGTATGCTACGTGAAATGATTCGAAGGTTTGTTCAAGATGAAGTAGAACCACAGGCACTTGAATTTGATAGAGAAGAAAAATTCAATCTTGATTTGTTCCGTAAACTTGGTGAATATGGCCTTCTAGGTATCAGTGTAGACGAGAAGTATGGCGGTTCTGGAATGGATGCTACTGCTGTTGCTATTGTTAATGAGGAATTGAGTTATTCTGATCCAGGATTCTGTTTAGCGTACCTCGCTCATGCTCAGTTAATGGTCAATAATTTAGCATTTAATGGGAGCGAACTCCAAAAATCAAGAATTTTACCTAAGGTATGCAGTGGTGAATGGGTCGGGTGCATGGCTATGAGTGAGCCCGGTTTTGGCACAGATGTCCTTGGCATGCAAACCACTGCCAAATTAAATTCAGAGGGTGATTGGGTAATTAATGGAAGAAAAATGTGGATAACAAATGGTGCTATAGATGAAGATGGAACTCCTGCAGATATCTGTTGGCTGTACGCAAGAACTGGTACAGATTCCAAGGGCAGAGCAGAGATTACTACTTTCCTAGTTGAGAATGGAATGACCGGTTTTTCAGTAGGACAGAAAATTTACGATAAATCAGGAATGAGGGCATCAAATACTGCTGAACTAGTATTCGATGATTGTATAGTTCCTGCTGAGAATGTTGTAGGTAAACCTGGAGAGTCAATGATCCACATGATGAGAAATTTAGAGTTAGAGCGTATTGGGTTGGCGGCCATGGCTCTTGGCATATCTCGTAGATCTCTTGCAGCCATGAATCAGTATGCTAGTGAAAGAGAGGCATTTGGTAGCCAGATACGTGATTTCGGTCAAATACAACGTCATATTGGTGAATCTTGGGCAGAATATAGGGCAATGAGAGCCTATGTTTATGATACAGCTAGAAACACAGATCTTTCTAAGTCGGGTAATCGATTAGATACAGATGGAGTAAAATTATTTGGAACTACAATAGCAAAAAATATTGCAGATAGAGCCATACAGGTCATGGGTGGATATGGGTATGTTGGAGAATATACCGTTGAGAGACTTTGGAGAGATGCTAAATTATTAGAAATAGGGGGTGGGACTCTTGAGTCTCATCAGAAAAATATCACCCAAGATTTGGGTAGAAATCCTGAGAAAATCAACGAATAAATGCAGTTTATATTTGGTAGTCCCGCCCGGATTTGAACCAGGGTCCCCAGGACCAAAACCTGAGATGATGGACCACTACACTACGGGACTTCTACCTAATGGCATATGATGTCTGCTTTGGACTTGACGGCCCGACAAGCCGCAGCCTACAAGTGGCAGAGGCACTCCAGATAGCCATGCGCAAGCGTCTTGCAGTGACTTTAATCACTCTAATTTTGACAACTTCGTTGTCATCTTTGATAGTTACTTCAGAGTTTACTCATCAAATTCCAAACTCCAACTCAGATCTGGATTCTAGAGGTGATTCAATAGTCCTTGATTTGGTTTATGGATCTGACGAACCCTGGATTGAACCAACTCTTTTCATTAGTGCCTCCGAGGGTGATGATTTACTGAGAGTGACTGTAATTACTTATTCAATCCTAGAACTATCTATCTGGCAAGAAAATAATGGTCAATCTGAGCAACAATCTCCTGCTGTAAACAATCAAAGATTGGAATCAACAACTCCTTCTCACAATAAAATAGATCATAGAACATTTTGGCTAGATTCTGGATTATTAGAAAAGTTATCATCAGTGCCAGGGGTGATAGGTATTCTTGATGCTAGAAATACTCCCTATCCTTATGACACGATACCACTTGATAAACCCGAAAATTCACCAACAACACTCCGGTCTGGAGAGATTCACGGAGCAATAGATGCTTGGGAAAGAGGATATTCTGGCGATGGCATTGTCGTTGCTGTAGCAGACACTGGCGTTGATTTCGCTCATCCTGATCTTGATGGGACTCAAGCACGAATTCTTGATGGCGGCCCATATCATGGTTGGCCAATGATGTTCGATCATAACTCAATGTATTATTGGTTAGCGGATGGAGAATCTTATCCTTCGAAGAATACATGGTATGCAGATACTTCAACTTTAGATTGGGATAATGATTCAAATGGCATATTAGATGAATCAGGATTCAATATTTCTGGTTTGCCTCAATCTCAATCAGGAATTTATCATCTTGGTGAACATCCAGATAGTACTCTTCGAAGCCAGATGGGTGGAGAGGTACCTATAGTAGTCATAGATACAGTTTCATCTGGTGTTTATGACATGGTAATACCTGATGTAAATAGAAATGATGATTTCAGTGATGATGAAAATATGACATTAGGTAATGAAACTGCAGGATTGGACGAAGATGGAGATGGCGTCAGGGATGTATCTGCAGGGCTATTATATTGGATTTCAGATGGGATGAATGGTGTTCCTTATGCCGAAACTTATGCTGCAAGACATGGTTATTCAGATCGAATAGCAGGTCCAGGTAATTTGACGTTATTCATGTTAGATTCGGGTTCTCATGGAACTCTGTGTGCTAGTGCAATTGCTGCTCAGGCACAAGTTGATGGCGGCAGTGTCTTAGGTATGTCTCCGAATGCAACAATAGCTAGCATCGGCAATCATTACTCTGGAGGGCACTCTCTAGATGGATGGCGTTGGATTGCTGAGGGCGTTGATGGAAATAAGGAAACATGGAACAATCAGCCACATATAGGGTCTTTTTCATTCGGGTACTCTTCAATTGATGATTCTGGTGCTGATTCCTATTCTCTTTATCTTGATTGGTTAACTCGTGTTTACAATAATCAAACACATTACGCAGTTGCAATAGGCAATGGTGGACATGGATACGGTACGGTCAAGGTACCTGGTGCCGCCCAAGGAATATTTTCTGTGGGAGCATTTTCTAGTCGCACTAATGATTTGTGGGGTCAGAGTGCACCTTGGAACAACAGAGGTCCCAATATAGTCGGAAGAATGGATCCTGATATTGTTGCAGTTGGTTGGAGTGCAACAGGTGATGTACCACTCAATCTTCGTGAAAATGGGAATTCAGCAACTACTACATGGGGCGGCACTAGTCTTGCAACACCTATTGCAGCAGGTTTGCTAGCTTTAGTTGAAGAAGCGTGGCTTGAAAATAAGGGTGATTATCCTGATTCTCAAGAATTTAGGAATTTCATATTATCAACATCAGATGATAGAGGTTATGATCCATTTGTACAAGGTGGTGGTTGGTTCAATGCTAGTAGAGCAACTGCAACTATTGATGGTGTTTCTGGCAGTTGGTCAGTATCTCCTTCTCAATGGAACTCGGGTACTTTTGAGGGTAAACACAGAGATGCTAATATCAATGTGTTAAATAAGGGAGAAAGCCAACAAGTTGAACTTGAATTTACAAATTCAGGAGATACAGATTTGATACTTGATTTCGAACCTTCGACTCATGAGCCATTGAAGCATGTTGTTGGTCAATGGCTTAGTATTGGTAATGGTAGCGATGGTGGTGAAAACGATACTTGGGATGGATACCAAGGTAGTAGACCGGACCTTTTAATCCCAATTCACGTTGTTAATAACACAACTTTCCAATTACCAAATGAAACAGTTCTAGTTAGGGCAAGAGCTGTAATTGAGTATGCTGCCTTCGATTATAATTTAGACCGTTCTTCTGATGAAAGAATTGAGATCAAATTATATCGCTGGAGTGATGAAGATGGAGATGGACTTTGGGCAATTGATGATGATAACGATTCCATGATAGATGAAATTGATTGGACGGAATCAAGTGAATTTGATGAGTACGCAGAGTGGTATATGCATGGGCCTCAGGCGGAACTGAGAGTAGGAATGCCATTTGACGATATGGAAGATGGTCTTTTCCTTGGTATATCAAGGAGGGATGTGTCATCTTCTGGTTTGCCCAATGTGAGTATAGAGTGGGATTGGACTGCCTTTGGAACCCAAATAGACGATTGGATTAGTACTCCAAGAAGTTTAATTTTACCTTCTAATTCAGTCACTTCTACACAATTTTCTGTTTCCGTGCCAATAGATGCATCTTCTGGATTACATCAACATGGTATTTCCATCAGCACTTTCCATCTAGACTCAAATGGTACAAGGGCAAACAATTCTCATAGAGATTGGATACTTCCTGTTGTGACAAATGTTCCTTGGGTGGCGCCATTAACCATTGATCCATTACCACTTGATGGAAACGTAAGTAATCAGACATTGTATTCGGAATCTTGGATTTCAGGTGCTCAGAGGTGGAATTGGCGTGCAGAATCTGGAGATTGGAGAATAATGACTGTCGATTGGCCAGAATCTCTTTCTACGGGGGGTACAGCATTTATTGAAGTCGACTGGGATGATAATCAATGGACTGATGTTGATGTTTTGTGGTTGTCTCAAAAAACACATGGATATGCAGATGAAGACCCAGATGCCTATGGTAGTTCAACTTTCTATATTGAGGAAAGATCCGAAAATAATTACAGAAATTCAGGACGTCATGATTGGGGTACAAATACTGGAGAATCAAAGGAAATATTGGTAGTTCCTGCTTCGCCAGGACTTCACCAACTAGTCCTACACACTGTTAATCATGGAGTTACTACTAATGATAATCCATTGAATATTTCAATCGGTTATGTGGCCGCAGAGAGTTCAGGTTTCCATCGAGTAGTTGATGATTGGTCTAAGGGTAGCGGAAATGATAGCGTACACATTGTTTCAACTATTCCACTACCTCTTGAATCAGTGAATTCTTATGGTTGGACTCAGCCTCTTTACTTGCCCAATGAAACAGCTTATCAAGATGATCCTGACGACAAGATGTCGGCGTCTTGGTGGTATAATTTTAGTCTAGCAGATGTGTCTGAATTAGAGGTGAAAATCGATTGTTCAGAGGATGCTGATTTAGATTTATATTTATTCAGAGATGACGATCAAGACGGCATTTTTGAGTCTGGGGAAGAAATTGGTAATTCAAGGGGTGGGAATTCGGATGAATCAATTAGCATAAGTGATCCCGATAACGGGAACTATTCCATAGCAGTTCTTGGTTGGTCTGTGCCGGGTAGCGTTAATTTTTGGATGGATCTAGAAATAGTAGGTGGTGATAAACTGAAAGTAATCAATTCTACATCTCTTAATTCCACAGAGATTAATTCATTATGGCCTAATGGATCTACGGCTCTCAATGGAGTAATGCCTGAATCAGCTATTGAATTATCTTTAGAAATTGAAATGCCCAGTACGGAAGGGACTTGGCATGGTTATGTAGATGTAAATCTAGAAAACGGGGTGGAGATGAGGATGCCATTCGTCTATGAGTTAGTTGATCTAAATCCCGAATTGAACTTCATTACTCCTGAGAACTTGACTCAGACAAATGTGGCATTACCGATTTCTTTGCATGCCAAAGATACAGGAAGTGGATTCTCTTTGGCTAATTTATCTTGGATTGGTTTCAACAATACTACACTCGATTCTGACAAGGGGTTTCATGGAATATTATGGAATCTGTCTGCTGTAGAAGTTTCGCTCTGGGAATTACCAGCAGTGGATGACAATCGAGTATTTAGAGAGATTTGGGTAAATACAACTCTGCCAGAAAATGAACAATGGTATGAATATCAGGCCAGCCTTTCTGACATGTCTGGTCGGAATTCTAATGATTGGCTTTCAGTGAAATTTGATACAACCGCTCCGAATATGGTTGTTTCAAACATTCCAGTAATCACAAATGATGAAATCTTAGTTGTTGAGATACAAACAGAGTGGGATGCTGAATTAAGGCACAATGGAGAGGTGATTGAAACTTCTTCAACAGGCAATGCATCCATCCAAATAAATCTCGATGAATCTCAGGAATTAAATTGGTTGTATCCTCCAAATAGTTCATTTATGACGCCGAAAAGTGGTTATTTAGTTGGGGGAAATAATACATTCTTCTTCAGTGTTGAAGATCCAGCAGGAAATACTTTCAATCGCTCTTTTGAGGTGGTTTTAGATACTTCTAAGCCGGAAATCATTTCATCATATTTATCTTCTGAAAATCTTGAAAATAGTTTTGAAAATTGGTCTTGGTCTGGACCAACTCTTAACGTTACAGATTCTTTGTTATCCTTTGAAGTCACACCCGATATCCGATCTATATGTTTAGATTTAAAATCCTCTTCTGATGAATTTGTTATTGAAAAGTGTAATTTCGAGTCATCTATTTTTGTAACACAACAAAATCAAGGTGCAACTTTCACTACTCATAACGAACCATTTTTACTTGAATTAGGTAATTTAAGTGATGGCGAGTATTATTTTGAAATTGAATTAATCGACTGGGCAAATAATTCGAATCAATACACTTATCCATTAGTTTTAGATCGTACTTTACCAACTATTGACTGGGAAATCAGTCCGGTTAATGAGAATATGTTAATGGATCATAGACTTGGAATTTCATGGTTCTCAGATGAAGACGTTTTTCTTCAATTTTCGCATAATGGTAAACTCATTCAAGATTGGAATTCAAGTTATGGAGGTCATTTCTTTGACTTAGAAATCACTGGTGTACATGAATTCTGTATTGAGGCTTGGGACTATACTGAAAATCAGATTAATGCTAACTATGTCAAAGAATGCAAGTCATATATGCTACCTCCTTCTTTGTATTCAACTCAGATTTGGGCTAGTTGGGATGGTACTGTGGTAGGTTCTAATTCTATATCGCTTATGTTCCAAAGAGGCCCAGCTCAGTGGGCCAATTTGTCACAAATTTCACCGATTTCTAGGGTTTCAGTTTTTGAACCAGGACTGTCAGTAATCGAAATCGAATTGGAATTAGAAGAGGGGGATAATGAATTCTTGTTAGAAATTAATGCTTTGGATCATATTCAGAGTTATACATTACATGTTACGAGCGATACAATTATTCCTAGGTTGAACATCACCCAAATAGAAAATCGAACTACAAATTTAGAACCCTCTAGATTAGTAAATGGTACTTGTGAAAAAGGATCTTCTGTCACTCTCTCGACGGAAATTTCTTCAGTCATTTTGATTTGTGGTGAAGAGGAAAAATTTTCTGTAACTTTGGGTATACCCTCTGTGCCAGGTATGCATCTAATTGAAGCCTCGACTATAGATTTAGGGGGTAATACAAATTATACTTCTATAGAGGTCGAATATCAGAGTTGGTTTGATTGGGCGATTGAGGATGCTCAAGATGGTGGACCCATTTTATATTGGGTAATTTCTATCTTATCTTTGTTAATTGTTTTAATTGGCTTGACACAGAGATTTGTCAGAGGGAAAAGAACGAGAAAAATTAATTTAGAACTGGCTCAGAAACAGAAAACTCCCTCAAATCAAGCATATTATCAAGATAAAGCGACCAAAGAAAAATCACATAATGGGTCAAATTCTACATCCTTGCCTGAAGAAGAAGAATTGCGTGCTTGGGCTAGAGGCGATCGGTATGTTCGTAGTTGGGAAGATAATGTCGAAAATAATGATCCAATTGATTTAGAATAATTTTTTAGAGATTTTCTTAGAAGCGAGGCTTCATGGGGGGAACTCGCTTCGGGCACAATATGGCAATAGAGAAAATCGCCGTTCTTGGCGCTGGACAAATGGGAAATGGGATAACACAAGTAGCTGCTTGTGCAGGTTATGATGTCTTAATGATAGATATCAAACAAGAATTTGTCGATAAAGGTATGGAGTCTATAGAGAAATCATTGAATCGAATTGTCAAGAAAGAAAGGATGACTGCTGATGAAGCGAATTCGGCAATATCTAGAATATCATTGGGCACTGAAAAGATTTTGTTAGCCGAAGCAGACCTTGTAATAGAGGCAATACCTGAAATTCCAGAACTTAAATTCTCTACATTTGAAGAATTAGACAAAATTTGTAAGCCAAATGCCATTTTAGCATCTAATACATCTAGCATTTCTATTGACGAAATTGCCAAAAGCACTTCGAGACAAGATAAGGTGATTGGAATGCATTTCATGAACCCTGTTCCAATAATGAAATTAGTTGAAATCATCAATGGTAAAAAAACATCTGAAGAAGTAACAACTGAAATAATAAAAACTACAGAAAAGATGGGCAAAATACCTCTTCAATGCAATGATTCTCCGGGTTTTGTTTCAAATCGGATACTTTGTCCAATGATTAATGAGGCAATTCTGACTCTTCAAGAGGGTGTTGCTGAACCAGAGGCAATAGATGGAATAATGAAATTAGGCATGAATCATCCAATAGGCCCTCTTGCTCTTGCAGATCTTATTGGATTGGATACTGTTTTGCATATTATGGGCGTCCTACATGAAGGATTCAAAGATGAGAAGTATGCACCATCTCAACTACTTGAAAAAATGGTTTCTGAGGGCAAATTGGGGAGGAAATCCGGTGAAGGTTTCTATAAATATTAAAGCAAGTTTATGTAATTTTTAACACCTCTAGGTCAACTTTTGTTATTTCTAATAAAATCACTTGAAACATTACATCTTCATTAAATCGTGAATATAGTCTATGTTGATACACGAAGCGGTATAATTATATCATTGACATAACGTGGTCGCGTCTAGTGACGCACATGAACAATAAGACCGCTCGTTCTATTGCAATAGCCATACTAATGATTGCCTCTACTCAATTGGTGATGTTGGATGCCAACGAAACCAGAGAATTAGAAGACAAAGAAACGCGTGCATACACCGTTTCAGTACCCACTTCAGGGTGTAATGGAGATGATGCCTGTACTGGTGTTGATGCCGGTACCACTATGGCAGACATTATCGATCTGACACCGGGGGTGACATTTGCACCGTCAGCCTCAGGTACGACTACCTCGTTCTCGGGGTACTTACCCACCTATGGTTCGGCAGGTAATGACATCTACATGTTATCTGTTCCAATGGGATACGGTGTTGAAGCAGCGGCACTTTGGGAAGATGTAGCGGGGTCTGGCACATCTGTTCAAGGAAGCATCTACTGGATAGGTATCTATACTTGTGATCAGTTTGATCTTGGGCTTTATGGTGGAATTTCCACCTCTCCAACATATGGGTCACCTTGTGGTGTTGACGATACTTACGCTAGTACATGGGGTGGAACACCTGCAATGTCTGGCGATGCAGCAAGCACTGTAGGTACTGATGTCGGCGGTCAAGACATCTTTATCCAAGTATATTGCTGGGATTGTGGATGGTACTCAAATCCTTCAATCACAGATTATGATTTAGAAATCACAGTTATTCCTTCCGATGGAGGGACTAATGACGACTACGGAAGTTATACTGCGTCAACTACTGACACACTATACTCCTGTAATCATCCAAATGCAGTAACTCCGTGTATTGAGGCGCCAAATCTTGTGACTGATTTTTACATGAATTTCACAGGATTCGTAACTGGAGCCGATGAAACTGGATCTCAGTCAAATCCTTTCGACATTTATACGATTGATATACCACCTAACCATGATGCAAGCATCCACGTAACAATGGACTGTTACAACAACTGTGATGCTTACTACTATCAGTATGCATACCTATGGTTTGATGGTGATGGTGCTGGGCCATCTTACAACTCAGGAACTCAATACAATACCGCGATGGGGTTCGGTCCGACTGGGAATTATATTCTTGATCTTCCAATGTATGGTTTCATTGGAACATATTACACCGACAAGAACTGGCTAGTAGCTGGCTCTAATGCTGACACTATCGACATAGGATTTAGAGCGCCTTCACCTTATGCAGTTGCTTCTGGATTCACATATGCAGTTACAATTGAATTCCAACCTGCAGCAAATGCACCTTGTGCTACTGCTGACGATGGTGGATATGGGGACGACGCTCCTGATGATGGACCATATTCAGGAGATCTAGACGCTCCAGCCCCAGTTAGTGGTGGATCATTTTCCGGAACAATATGTCAGGATTATGATATGGATGATTATTTCGGAGTAACAGTTCCTGCAGGATATGGAATTTTCGCATCTCTAGATTGGGATGACTCTACAAGCTCTGCTTACAATGGAATAGATTTCTCAGCAGGAGTAGATACCGGATTTGGAGTATCTAACTTTATGACTGCTACCAAGGACGATTCTGGTCCTCAGGCTATCAGTAGTAACAATAGTGGTTTATTCATGCCAGGCTCATTAGCTACTGATAATGAGTGCTCTTTGGAGTCTTTTGGTAGTGGAACTGATACTTGTTCTGTAGGAGTTGCAACGGGAGATACTCTAGTACTAACTATGAACACCAGATCATGGGGTAGTGAGGTAATAGCAACAATTACTCTACCAGATGGAACTCAGCAATCATGGGGTCCATACTATTTCAGCAATTACATGACCTATGACTTAGGTTCATGGACAGACACTGGTACATACACCATATCTGTAACTGATACTTATGGAGACGGTTGTACATGTACACTAGACGTAGATCGCCAATATTACCCTGTACAGCAAGACAATGACGTTGTTTTCCATCTAGCAGTTGATTCTCTACCAGCAGAGGCGGTAGTCAATTACACTGTTACTTACGAAACATTCCCTGTCCTTATCCATCAGAATTTGGACATAGCAGATAGTGCATTGGGAGCAGATACAACATCTACCAACCCAGGCATTCTTTATTCTGCAAACTACACATACACTGGATACATGCACGATGCGTGGGATTCAAATGACTACTATGAAATGTTTGTTCCTGAAAACTATGGTGTATCTATATGGGTCCACAGTGATGCAAGAAATGACATAGATATCACATCATCAATGGGTAATGATCTAGATGGTGCAGATCCAGCAGGGCCAATTTCAATGGTTTACAACCCTACAGCTGGTGGTTCTCTAGAAACAATCAGCCTAGAGCAAGTTGTTGGTTCTGGAATGTACACTATGACAGTAGAAGTTTGGACAGTTACCGATGGACCAGGTTCTGATTACGATGATGCTGGACTCGGCGGAGATGCTGCAGACCATCACCTAGATCAGGGTACAAGTAAGTGGAATCTTGGTGGTAATTCATTCAACGATGGGCGCTCCTCTGATGGTCAAGTGTCCTGGCTTAATGCAACTACTCAAAATGCAACTGGGGTGCCAATTGATGTCACTCTAACTGGTACAATAAACCACGTTTGGGATAGAACAGATGCTTACAGACTAGCAATTCCATCTGGATACTATGCAAACATCACAGTCTATTCAGACACGTCACTTGCATCTGATACTGTATCAGTAACAATATTCGAACCTGAAGTAAATGCTAATGCATACCCTGTTTGGGATTCCCAGAACGAGGCAATTGGAGATTACATCAACAATTTCTTGAACCCATTAGAGGCTAACACTGACCATTTCAATGAGGGTCATTTCGTAGCAATTAATATCTGGTCATACACTATGACTGGAGATATTGACTTTGAATACAATATTGATGTTGAGTGGGACGTTATTTCAAACCTTCCTTGTGCTGATGATGATGCAGGAACTTGTTCCGACGCGCCTGACATATACACTGCATGTATGCAAGGTAACTGTGCAGGTGGTCTGCCAATGAATGTTACAGCTAATACAAGCCACACATTCACCGGATGGGCTCACAGTGCTCTAGATTACCGTGATTTCTATTCGTTCGACATACCTTATGGATATGGAATTGAACTAACTATGACAGCATGTCTCAGTCAGTGTAACTATGATATGATTCTATACTCGTCTACAGGAACACAACTAGGTTCCACTTACTCTCAGTCCTCAACAGGAGGGATTTGGACTCTAACGACTAATGACACCAGCCCTTCATTCTCTGGCGATGACGTAGTTCAATTGAGAGTTAATGGGCAATCATACCACGATGCAGATACTGGCTGGTATACAATGACTTACAACTTGTTCACACTAGATCAAGACGGGGACTCGTGGCTAGACTTTGAAGAAGACGACTGTACCACTGCATCTACAACAGGTGCTACATATGAATCTAACAACAGTTCCAGTTACCCACCTGACAATGATGCAGATGGAATTTGTGACGAATTGGATGATGATGACGACAATGACGGTGTTAACGACGTTATGGACGACTTCCCAATGGATCCAAGTGAGAGTGGAGACCTAGATGGTGATGGCATTGGAAACAATGCTGATGACGATATGGATGGAGATATGTGGTCAAATACAGACGAAACAGACTGTTTAACAGATCCACTTGACTCATCCTCATATCCAAACGATATGGACAACGACACAATTTGTGATTATCTAGATACAGACCTAGATGGAGACGGTGTTGACAACGTTTTAGATTACTATCCCACAGATGGAGGAGCTAGTGTAAACACAGACGGAGATGAATATCCTGATGAAATACACCCCGGTTGGACTCAGAATGCTTCCGCGTACGTATATGATACAGAGAATTCAGTATATGAGACCACACTGATGGCTGATGATGATGACGATAATGACGGATATCTTGATTCGCATGAAGTATCGTGTCTTTCTGATCCACTAATGTCAACAAGTATCCCAAGTGATGCAGACATGGACGGAGTTTGTGACATCAATGATGACGATCGAGATGGAGACGGTGTATCCAATGATGATGATGCATTCCCAGACTCAGCCTGTGCCTCTATTGATACAGATGGAGATGGCAAGCCAGACAGCATAGCCACAGATTGTTCAACAATTCTAGTTGAGGATTTCGATGATGATGGCGATGGATTCAGAGACATGTCAGATGACTTCCCTCTAGATAACACAGAGTGGCTAGACACAGATTCAGATGGCGTTGGAAATAACGCAGATCTTAATGACGATGGTGACGCATGGACTGACTCTGAAGAATTCGAGTGTGGTACTGATTCGCTAGACGTCGACTCTGTGCCTGATGATTATGATGGCGATGGAACATGCGACAAGATGGATAATGATGACGACGGTGATGGAACTCCAGACGTCTATGACGCATTCCCTTACGACGCAACTGAGTCTAGCGACAATGATGGTGACGGCCTAGGTGACTTCTCAGATACAGATGATGACAATGATGGATGGTTTGACTCCGAGGAGCCTAACTGTGCTACTGATCCAATGGATGCTAACTCAGTTCCAGCAGACAATGATATGGATCGCAACTGTGACCTACAAGACCAGGATGATGACAATGATGGTTACTTGGATATTGATGATGTATTCCCAATGAATCCAAGTGAGCACAGCGATCTTGATGGTGATGGTATCGGAGATAACACAGATACAGATGATGACGACGATGGATGGTTAGATACAACAGAGGCCATCTGTAGGGATGCTGGCGGATACGGAGACCCAAGAAGTGCTGATGTATTCCCAGCTGACTCCGAAGTTGACATAGGTCCTGATGGCGAATATGGTACAGATGATGACGTAATTGTCGGCGATGGAATTTGTGATGCAGTAGATCCTGATGATGACAACGACGGCGCTCCAGATCCAGCAGACTACTCTCTAGTTGATGGCGTATGTACAACATGTCTTGACTGGGAAGATCACTTCCCTAACGACCCAACTGAGAAGTTCGATGCTAATGATGACGGAATGGGAGACGTAGGAACTCCTCTAACTCTGTTCGATGACATAGAGGCTCAACCTCTTCCATTCGTTGGAGTTGCACTTGTGATCATAGCTATGGTAGTTGGAATTGCAAGATCTACTCGCGGTGGCGACGAAGATGGCGACGAGTTCGACATGTACGACGAGACCGAAGAATTCGAAGAAGAAGACGAAGAAGAAGAAGAAGAAGACGAAGCGTAATCGTCAATTCCAAGTCTAACGCAACCGGATTTTCGGGGGCTAAGGCCCTCGAATTTCCGGATATTTTCATTTTTATTTGTTTTTTCTAATCA
>MDTA01008740.1_pt1 | contig 56346 bp, 57 predicted proteins | sample 811151 | NCBI WGS metagenome assembly MDTA01 (sample SAMN05326648, study PRJNA326480) | marine metagenome | isolation source: seawater | place: Indian Ocean: South | collected 2010
CAAAATGCTCGATCAATTTCTCTTGCTTAGCTCTACTTATTCGACTCTTTCTCATCTATACCTTTATAACACTCTAAAGCATTATCTGGTACAGCCCCATAATTTATTTTATGGATTTTTGTGAATCCTAATTTATAACCAACTGCTATGGTAAATTTTGTATTTAATTTCTGGTTTTTCTACTTTATCCTAACAAACTGCTCCTATTTAAGCAACATAACCCTTGCAAGCTACATATTAGCTTATTAACGAAATGGCAATAATAAAATTAGATTTTAGAATGTTTTTCTAACGGATTTAATGTTAGTGTTTGAGCATCATCCAGACAAATGTCAGGGCGAAAATAAGTGCAATAATCCAACGTGGATAGGGCCAATTGAAAAGCTTTTGCCCGAGTGAAAAGAGCGTCATGGCAATAACGCCTGGATACAAAAAGGTGAGGATAGGCGATAGGTAATGGGCGATGCCATTAAATTTAAGGGTGGAAATAAAGAAGGTGATAATAAGAATTAGGGCATTAACAGCGCTTTTGGATACTTTGGATTGGAACAGAACTTTCTGATAATAGTCACCAACCACAGAGGTTAAGACAATTGCGGTTGTAATGCAGGCAAGACCAACGGCGGTTGCCACAACGGGCCCTGCGACTTGGCCAAGGGTTTGATGGGCAATAAAAGCCAAACGAGATTCAGGTGAGACTGTGGCTAGAGAAGAGCTGTAGGCTGCCCCAAGATAAATCAGAAAGGCATACACAACAGCTAGAAAAATAGCTCCGAGTGTGAGTGATAAAACAATTAAGCGGACCTTTGTTTGTTGAGATGTGTTACGGTTGCCCAGCTTGGTTTTAAGATACGAAACAACAGTAGCTGAAAAAAAGAAAGCTGCCAGCAAGTCCATCATTTGATAGCCATCTTGAACGCCTGTAAGAAATGCAGTGAAGGAATTGGATTGAATAGGAATTGTTGATGCACTCATTAAGCCGGAATAAATAATCATACCAAGTGAGAACAGAAGAACAGGTGTAAGCGCGCTACCAAGCAATGGTACGATTTTGCCACGATCAAAACAGAGAATAAAAATCACAATACAGCTTACAAGACTGAATAGCCAAATGGGTGTTTCAGGTGCAATCAGAAGAAAGCTGCCGTGAGCAACAGTAATACATCTGGGCATAACGGCAAATGGACCCATTAAAGATAAAATGATCAAAGGCATTAGGATGCCCAGACGACGATGGAAGTTTTTAAAAAAAGATTGGTAGGACCCTTGAAATAAAAACGTCACAATAAGACCCAAGAATGGTAAGATAACGCCTGTGATGCTTAAGCCAAGAATGCCATAAGAGTAGGCGCCAGTGACTTTTTGGCCAATTCCTAAGGGGAAGATGAGGTTGCCTGAGCCAAAAAACATGCAGAACATAGCAAAGGCAGAGGAGAGAATTAAGCCAGCGTAGCCAATGATTTTTTTGATCGCATTAAATGAGTCAATTGTCATATAAATCAACCTAACTTAATAAATTGTATAATGAAAATTAAAATTTATGTTTGACGCAGATCCTTCCAAAAAAACAACAACCTCTTATGGATTTAAAACGGTTAGTTTTTCTGAAAAAAGGGAGGGTGTGCAATCAATCTTTTCCGCCGTATCCGACCAATACGATTTAATGAATGATTTGATGAGTGGCTTTCAACATCGGCTTTGGAAAAAGTGGTTTGTTGCGGATTTCCCTTTAAAGCCAAATCTTAAGCATATAGATGTGGCAACGGGAACAGGGGATATTACAGCTGCGCTGGTACGAAGGTTAGAGAGGCAAAATTTAGAGTATCAAATAACTGCAACTGATTTTAACAACGCCATGCTGCAAAAAGGCAAAAATCGATTGATTGACAAAGGGATTTTTAAAAATATTTCCTGGCAGCAAGCAAATGCGGAAGAATTACCTTTTGAGAGTGACTATTTTGATTCTTATTCCATTGCTTTTGGTATTCGCAATGTAGCAAATATTCCAGAAGCATTGGCAGAAGCTTATCGATGCCTGGTTTCTGGTGGATCGTTTCATTGCTTGGAGTTTAGCCAGCCTGATAATCAGGTTGTTAAAATGGCTTACGATCGATACGCCTTTAATGTGCTGCCTTTAATTGGTAAGTTGGTTGCGAAAAATAGACCTGCGTATCAATATTTGGTAGAGAGCATTGAAACCTTTATGAAGCCCGAAGAATTTAGCCATCTGTTGGTAGAGGCTGGATTTAGAAATATTTCTGTGAAAAGTTATGCAGGGGGGTTGGTGCGTGCCTATCATGCATGGAAGGAAAAAGAGTGACAGTTAAAATTCAATTTGAAAAATTACCTCATGCAGGTGACAACCCCATTCCATTTTATGCAACGCCTGGCAGCGCGGGCGCAGATGTCTGTGCAGCTTTGAACGGGCAATCGGTTGTTGTGAATCCAGGAGCGCGGGTATTGGTCCCAACCGGTTTGAAAGCCTTAATCCCAGCAGGGTATGAAATCCAAATCCGACCGCGATCCGGGTTGGCTTACAAACATGGTATTACGGTTTTGAATAGTCCAGCAACCATTGATTCTGATTACCGTGGCGAGATTAAAGTCCTACTTATCAACAACTGTGAGGAGGCGTTTACAATTGAACAGGGTATGCGCATTGCTCAATTTGTTGTTGCCCCCGCGTTACAGGCTGAGTTTGAAACAGTTGCGGCTGTAGATGAGATAACAGAACGGGGTTCTGGAGGCTTTGGCTCTACCGGGTCTTGATTAAATCAAGGGCACTTGTAATATCATGTGCTGTCCACGGGGCATTAATTTCATGATCAATGGAAATTTTGTGGCGGAACCAGGTGCGCTGACGCTTGGCATACTGACAGGTGCGTATATAAATTTTCTCTAGTGCTTTATCAAGAGTGAGTGTGTTTTGCAGGTAAGATGATAGTTCCTGAATGCCAATAATCTTTTGGGCGCTTGTGCCTAGGGTTGGATACTTTTTTTGCAGAAATTCAACTTCTTGAATAGCCCCTTCTGTAATCATTTGCCCCAAACGTTTTTTAATTTTTTGCCGTAACTGATCAGCAGGTGGGTTTAAGAGAATGACCTTTGTGTTGTTAAGAGGGGCTGGTTTTGTTTGGCTTTTTCCAACGGGTGTCTCCTGTTGGCTGAGATAAATTTCATAGGCCCGGAGCAGCCGTTGGTGATTATTGAAATGAACATTGAAATTTGGGACTTCTGTTTTGAGAAGGTGATAAATACCTTCCATCCCCATATCTTGGGCAGCTTGTTGAACATGTTTACGAATTTTCTCAGACGATGGTCCAACATCTAAACCTTTGGTCAAGGCACTAAGATAAAGCCCCGTCCCACCGACAAAAATTAGGGGCTGCTTGGGGTTGGTTTTTAGCAGGCGCCTAACATCATCGAGGTAGTGGCCAACACTGTAATTTTGATCAGGTGGTGTGGTTGCATACAGTGCATGTGGTGATTGCTGTTGTTCAGTTATGGAAGGTTGCGCCGAGAGAATAACAACATTTTGGTAAACCTGGCAGCTATCGGCATTAACAATGGTACCACCAATTTTTTTTTGTAGCTGCTGGGCAAAGCCAGATTTTCCAGAGGCCGTTGGCCCAACAATAAGAATAGAATTCATTTTTTACTTTTAACTGATCTACTTTGTTATTCCTATCTGATTTGAGGGAAATGTAAAAGTTTTCATTTATTTGAAATATATTTGACTATTCCTCTTGAATTGAATCGATTAGCCCACCACATAAGTATTAATTTTTGAGATTTTATTTATGAAATATTTAATTTTATTTATGTTGTGTTTGTCGTTAAAGGCAGTGGTTTTTCCACTTGATACACCCGAAACATTTGATGGCGAAATTACAAAGCCTGGCGTTATATCCGCGCCCTTTGAAAAGATAATAAATTCAGCAAATACAGATGATAATGCACAAAATCACACTTTAGAGTTACCTTCTTATGGTGTTATAACAGTTTCACGTCGTGAAGATGGGTTTGATCCTCTGGGTCTTTTCTCATCTTCAGAAGAGGCGTTTGTTTTGTATAATGGTAAAGAGTATTCTCTTAGAGGTGAGAGTTTAGAAGTTATTAAAAATGCTAGCCTGGCTCTTAAGGATTTTGAGGCGCAATATCATTCTTTATTCAAGCCAGGCTTTGCGCTTGATAAAACTAGGAAAGTTTCATTACTTCCATTGTTTAAAACGATGATGCAAGCAGCTAGCTTATTTAATAGAGGTGTAGGGCTTGCGCATAAAGCAACTTTAGTAGATGGCGTGCGTGTTGAAAAAGGTATGTTTAACCAGTTTTATCAAGAGCTTTTTGCTGAATCTTTTCATTGTTTTCAGGGAATGATGCGCACTGTTTTTTCAGCGCGATTAAAAACTTTTAAAGGTTTCAAGATGACGTACCCATATGGTCAATTTGATGTGGGAGAGGGTTTTGATATGTTCTACTATTGGGACCCCAACGGACCTGTTCTTGTTGATGTCAAAAGATCGTCTGAGGCAGAAATGGTTAAGATTTATACTGGTGAAATGCCTGCAGCTGCAATGCGTCGATTCGTTGTGCAAAATGGACGGATTTTGACAGACATGGGTGTTTCTTCTGCCATTAATCCTGATGGTTCATACACGTTACGCTCTTATTATGGATATCTCGCTGGTGAGGAGTTTTTTGAAATAAATCCAAATATACAGCGTGATCTTCCAGGAATTTCTCCAGAGAATGATCGGGTTTTTGCACCATACAAAAGCGGCGATTTGGGTGCGCTCAATCAAAATATAAATCAAGATAATCCAAATTATGCTCTTGTAGAAGAAATTCATGGTGAAGGTAAATGGGAGTTTATGCGATTGCAGCCAACAGAACAAGAATTGCAGATGTTGTACCTTGATCAATTGGATGCGGTTTTAGAAAACCCTGACGCAGAACAGAATCAAGAGATATATCAAGTTTTGTTAGAAGAGGCAGGTAGGCTTGCTATTGAGGGGCCATTGTCGGAAGATGCTGAAAGAGAAACTCCTGAGGATGTGTTAAGGCAAGTGCGAAATGAAATCAGGCAGTCATTGCTCGCTGAAATTTTGCAGGCAAGCCCGGAGGAGGATGCAGCACGTAAGGCTGATGCTGAAGCAACGCGGCATGCTAGGAAATTAAAAGACAATGCTAAAGGTAAGAAGAAAAAAGGCAAACAAAAAAAGCGCCAACATCGTCCGGCAGCAGACGGTGGAGCGGCAGCAGCGGCTGGAGCCAGTGCGGCTGCATCTAGAGAGAGTGTATTAGATGATTTAAGAGCGAAGAACAGGGTTAAGTTTAGCAGCCTAGGTAGATTCTTGAATCGTCAAGCTAGAAGCTTAGGCTGCAGTGGACAGCATTTCTTGGACTTTGTTCGGCATAAAATGACACGTCGTGGTAGCCATTTAACTGTAGGTGATCAAACATTAGCTGTTCCTCATAGTGGTGGTGACAACACCTTGCCAGGTAAGTTTGTTGCTACTTTTGTTGAAGGGGTTGTGAAGCAATTCCAAAACCATCTACAAGGCGGTGGTGCTGCCGCTGTAGGCGGAGCATGTGCTGAAGCAGCAGGCGATGTTTAACCACATATAAAAAGGCACTTGCTTTTTTTGCCGATGGTTATTATGTTTTGAATCACTTGTTGGGGTGTAGCCAAGCGGTAAGGCAGCGGTTTTTGGTATCGCCATGCGCAGGTTCGAATCCTGCCACCCCAGCCATTCTATTCTTCTTTCAAGCCAACGTAATTGTTTTCAGTGTGAATCAAGCTGATGCCAAGTTTATCTTTGATTTTGCGACGCAGACGATAAAGATGTGTTTCCAATGTATGCGTTTCCATATCTGATTTATATCCCCAGACTTCCCGAAGAAGATCTTTTTTTGAGAGGTGGCCAGTTGCTTGGCTTTGAAAAAGACAAAGCAGAACTTGGGTTTCTTTTTCTGTCAGAGAAATATTTTGATGATTGGTTAAGTGAGACAATGTGCGCTTTTTGAAGTTAAGTTGGACAGGGCTATGTGTGAAGAGAGTATCTGATAGTTTTTGCAATAAGATCTTGAGCGCGGGCAATCGAAATGGGGCTTGCAGGTAAACTATTTTGGCTGAGGTTGCTGGATGATTTTTGGCAGATTTATGATGGATATAGATAAAAGTTGAGTCATTTTTGGTACTGGGAAAAGTTACAGGGTCCGTGCCATCAATCAGAAATGTGGCAGTGGATTCACTTGAATAGCCTGATAGCGGCAAAAATTGATACTGAATAGGCGCCATTAATTTTTGAAAGCGGTTCAATACAGATGAAGATTTAATGTTTGTGTAAACTGTGATCATACATCTTCTATCTTTATCAAGTTAAGGGCTTTTTCTTGAGCTTTCTCTAACTCTTGTGGATTTAAAATAAGATCTGGCGCAACCCCCTTTTTGTCAATTGAATGACCGTTTGGCGTTAGATAATGGTGGGTTGTAAGCTGAAGAAGCCAATCTTGATTAATACGAATTAAAGATTGAATGGACCCCTTGCCATAAGTTGGGCTGCCAATAATTTTGGCGCGCTTATGGTCCTTAAAGCAGCCAACAACAATTTCGGCTGTTGAAGCTGTTTGACCATCAACAATAAGAATAATCTTTAGATTAGGGAATAACTGCCCATTACCACTGAGATATTTTTTGGTGTGATTCGTGCCTTTTTCCTGAACTTGAGTGATCGTTTTATTTTCAATAAAGAGATTACACAAAGCCAAACCTGATTCGATAAGCCCCCCACCGTTACCACGCAAATCAATGATTAAGCCTTTAGTTGTTTGGGGGTTGATTTGCCGAATAAGTTTATAAAGATTGGCTGTGAAGTTCTTTGGTAGGAAGGAGGGGATTGTTAAAATGGCAATGTTTTGATTCCATTTTAACGTTGGTTGACTGAGTGGGATTTGACCCTGGTTTAGGCGGACATCAAAAAGATCTTTTTTGCGTTGGACCATTAGTTTGAAGCCTCGCTGGTCCGGGGTTGCAAGGATGGACATTAATTGCTTGAGAGTCATCCCTGCTGTCTCTTGTTCATTAATGGCCAGAATGTGATCACCAGCGGCAAGCCCAGATTTCTCAGCTGGCGATTGGTTGAGAACTTGATCGATTACAAAATGTGGAGCATGATGGCCAATGACAACCCCAACGCCTTTAAACTGGCCGCTTAATTGTTGGCCTAGATCTTTTTGGGCTTTGATATCAATCAGCTTGCCATGGGAGTCTATAGATTGAGCAAGTGTATCAACTGATTTTTCCACAAGTTGTTTTTGGCTAAAAGTTGGATAATATTTTTGAATGTGTTCGATAGCTTTTAAGTAACGGGTTAAAGTTTCGGCTTCTGGGAGATTCGCGTTAAGCGCTTGTGTAAGAAGCAAAAGAAAAGTTGCGAGAACGAAATGCGATTTCATCTTACTGAATGCCTGTAATCCACTGCATTGGGTTGAGCGTTTGATCGTTCTTGCGCAGTTCGAGATATAAGTGAGGCACAGCGTTTGAGGGCATAGTCCCCAGCGGCTCGCCAGTATCAACGGTTTGCCCTACATCGGCAGAAAGGCTGCCGAGGCCTGCAAGAATGGTGAAATAACCCGGACGCTTATGTTTAATAATAATCATGTTTGGGTATTGTCGGAAAGCGCCGGCAAACACGATTTGGCCCGAGGTAGGAGCAATCACCCAAGCGCCAGGCCTGGTTTTGAACAGAACGCCAAGACCATCAAGATTTTCTGGAGAGACCTCACCAAACTTTTTGCTAATGGTGCCTTGTGCTGGCAGAATTTCGTAGCGGCCACTGGTATCTGGCGCAAGGGTTGTTGATGATTGATGCTGTTGTTTGTTTGAAATTTTCCCTACCAACTCACGAATGCTTTTAGCTTTTTCTGCCATCCGTTTTATCTGTTCGGCGATTTTGCGGCGTTTTTTGAGTTCTTTTTGAATCAGAGCGCGGCGTTGGGTTAGTAAGCGTTTCATTTTTTGCGATTGCTTTTGAAGTGCCAGATAGTTTTGTTCCAGCTTGGTTTTCTCGGTATCCATTTCTTGACGAAGAGATGTACAGTTCCCAAGTTCGTGTTGCAGGTCCAAATTGTTTTGATGGGCCCATTTCATAAGTGACCGCATTAGAATAACGCCACGAATCAGCTCATCTGGGGTGACAGAGGCTTGTAGAAGATTGTCAGGACCATGGCGGGACAAACGGCCAATGGCGCTGATTAACCCTTGCATCTGTTCGTGCATTTTTTTGAGTGTGTCGGTTTTGAGGCGTCTGATTTTATCCAGTTCGCTGAGCTTTTTTTCATTCTCGCTAAGCTGCATTTCTGTTTGGCGATTTTGTTTTGAAACACTCACTAGTTGTTGGTTAATTTTTTTATAGGCATTGTCTGTCTGGATAGCCTGATTAAGTGTTGGTATGACCTCAGCTGAAAGAGAGAGAGGACATAGACAAAGTGTAAGGAATGTTTTTTTCATTGGTTACTCAGGTTTTAGCATTGACTGACCATCCCAATGATCAGGCTTTTGAATACCCAGTAAGTCTAAAACAGTTGGGGCGATATCTGCAAGCCCGGCTTCTTGTTGATGAAATTTCCGTTTGCTACCAACTAAAACAGCAGGGACAGGGGAGGTTGTGTGGGCCGTGTGCGGCTTGTCTTGGCTGGCGTTCAACATTTGTTCGATATTGCCATGATCAGCGGTAATGAGAAGTATGCCACCCGCTTTGAGAACGGAACTTTCAATTTGCCCCAGACATTGATCTAAAACTTCGATAGCTTTGATGGATGCTGGAAAGTTACCTGTGTGACCAACCATATCGGCGTTGGCATAGTTAACAACAATGACATCGTAGGTTTGGCTTTCAATGGCTTGGCAGAGTTGTTGTGTTAACTCGGCTGCCGCCATTTCTGGTTTTTCGTCATAGGTTGCAACTTTAGGAGAGGGAATAACAACTCGATCTTCGCCTTTAAACGGATCTTCGCGGCCTCCATTGAAAAAGTATGTAACGTGGGCGTACTTTTCTGTTTCAGCAATACGGAATTGTTTTAACTCGTTTTGCTCTAGAATTTCCCCCAGCGGTTGTTTGGGAGATTGTGCGGGAAATAGGGTTTTAAGAAGGGGAGTCAGCCAGCTGGCATATTCTGTCATGCCATAGATGGGTTGACCAACAACTGTTTTGCCACGTGGGAAATCTATGAAATCAGAGCAAGCTAGAGCTGAAAGAAGTTGCCGTACCCGATCAGCGCGGAAGTTCGCCATTAAAAAGGCATCCTTTTCTGCAGCGCCTTTATAGTTTTCATTAACATGTGGCGGGATGAATTCATCGGTTATATTCTGCCCATAACAGCTATCAATAAAAGAGAGCGGATCTTGAAATGTGGGGCCTTTAGCGGCAACGATGGCATCATAGGCTTGTTGGGTGCGCTGCCAATTTTGATCGCGGTCCATGGCATAATAACGGCCAGCTATCGTGGCGATTTGTGTGTTTGGATTTTGGCCGCAAAACAGGACCAAATCTTCAAGGAATTGTTTGGCACTTGTGGGCGGTGTATCGCGACCATCAAGAAAAACATGAAAGGAAATAGGGATGTTATTTGAGCTGAGTTCTGTGGCTAAAGCTTTGATATGGTTAATGTGGCTGTGCACGCCACCATCGGATAAAAGACCCATTAAATGGCATGTGCCTCCATTTTTTTTAAGGACGCTGAGCAGATCTTGTAGAACCAGGTTTTGATTAAGCGATCCGTCTGCAATGGCTTTGTGAATGCGCGGCAGGTCTTGAAGCATGATTTGCCCTGAGCCAATGGTGATATGTCCCACTTCTGAATTGCCCATTTGCCCGTCAGGCAGACCAACGGCCGGGCCGCTGGCGCCAATGGTGCGGAAAGGCGAATTTTTTTTAAGGCGATCCCAAACCGGCGTGTGAGCCTGGGCAATGGCGTTATCAGCCGTTGGAGAAGATTCTCCCCAGCCATCAAGAATACAAAGAACCAAAGGATGTTTCATGAGCGCTTATAAATTTTTTCAAACTATAACGTATCTGAATCAAGATCCAAAGTTCTTAGATTGAATTGTCAATGAGAATTTTTGAAAAAATAATCAATATATTAACAAAAAAGTAATGTGTGGTCTTTCATACTTTATTTATGCCTTTAGGTAATAAACTTCTAACAGATGAGGAAATTTTATGAAAAAACATCAATTAAAATATTTATTAATTCTGCCAATGCTGATGTTGGCAATGGGATCGCGTGCGGATCTTACAAAAGCCATGGAGGGGATTGATGGTGATTTGGTTAGAGCAGCTGTGCCGGCGCAATCGCAAAGTGTTGTTCGCACTGTTAAAGAAACGCATGTTGATGATAAAGAAGGGTTAACGCCAGCTGCAGCTCTTGCAGGGCAAGAAGCAGCTCCTGAAGAGCGTGTTAAAAGAGATGGCTGTGGTGCCTGCTGGGCTGGGACAAAACGTGTTTTCCGCAGAGGTATATCAGCTGCTGAAGATTTTTTAGATCGGTTAGAAGAACTGTATCCAACACTACGCGGTCATGCCGACAATGCCATGACTTGGTCGCAAGATATTGCGGCTATGGTGGGTAATGAAAAATTAGCACGCCAAATTGAAAAGCTTCGTAAAAAAGGTGGTGTATATGCCGAGAAGGCTGAACAGTGGCTGCAAATTGCTGAAAACAGTACAGTGCTTTTGAAACAAGCATCGACTTTTATGAATAGTTTTGATTTTGTAAATGGTAAAGAATTTTATATTCAAATGCGCGGTTTGTTGCCTGAAATTATCAAATATGCGTCAAGTGCCAAAAATGGATCTTTTGTTTTGGGTGATGAGGGGGATCACTTTAAGTTTTATGCCAAGCGCGGCTATGCAGACCCAACAGTTGAGCTGAATTTTGACATGCAGATTTTGGAGTTGCTGGGAACGGATTATTCAGCTGGACACGATGGGATTGGCTTTCAAGGCGATGATTTAGATGTTTACCGAGCCTGGGTTCATAAAATGAACAGTGCCGAATCTGGCGTGGGTAGACCATTGAAATCTACTCTTGAAGCTATGGTGAATACGTTTGCCAAAGTAGCACGGGTGACATTGGATCGTGAAGCTGGAACCATTTCTTTTGGATCAGACACTTTAGATACAAAAAAGGAATCAATCCTAACCATTCGTTTGCCTGGGTTTGATCCAAGCTGGACGCCTGTTGCTGAAGCTGTGGTAGAGGAAGAAGCTGCTGCTGCGCCAGATTCTGTTGAGCCTATTGCTCCGCCGGCTGCTGAGGGCGATGACAGAGGTGACCCTATATCAGTTGATGAAGCTGCTGCTTTTGCTCCTGCAAATGTTCCAGGAATTGCCGATGCTATGCTTGCAGAGGAAGCAGGAGAAGCCGCCGCTGGTGGTGACAACGATGTTGCAACTTCTGGAAAAGGTAACGGTGGCGATCTAGCGGAGGCCGCTGCTGTTAGTGAAGGTGAAGCTGTAAACGGCCAAGGCGAAGGTGGAACTGAAGACGGAACTGTTAACGGTGCCGCTGATGATGCAGCTGAAAATGAAGTTTCTGTCTAAAAAACACTGAATAATTCAGATCCTTAAAGCCCCCAGATTTGGGGGTTTTTTAATTAATTTGACAAACCAACTCAGACTATGAAAGAATATTAAAAATATCAGGGAGAATATATTATGAAACTTTTGCAACACGTACTTCTATTGTTTGTATGTACTTTCTTTTTTACTAAAGCGGACAAGCCCTTTAGGTTGCCGGCTTACTCGATGTCAGATAAGCAGGTAATTAATATCCGTTCTAGTCTTAATCGTTTTGCGCCAAATGATAAGGCCCTTAGAGATTCAGTGTTTAGTGTTATGCCATGGATACTTTCGCCAGAGTGGAGAAAATTTGAAATAGAAGAGAATCTCCCTTCGATTGTTAGGCCGCTTTGTCTAATGGGCCAAAATGTTTATTTGCCCAAATACATAGACAAGCTAAATAAAATTATAAACCATGCATTACGAGATTTGATCAAACATGAGTTTGAAGAAGCAAGGAAAGGAAAGCAAAAAAGAGAAAAAGTACATTTATCTGAATATGTGGGAACTAATTTAGCTCGGAAAGCCTTTTATAAAGCTGTGTTAGGAAATGAGTATGGCGATACAAAGAGTAAAGCTAGCTTAGATCGTTTGCTTCAGTTGCTTGAACACTTTTTAGTAGTAGCAGACGGCAATGATAATCCTAATATACAGGATATTAGCCGTATAACCACAATGGCGGAGACTTTATCTCGAGACAAATATGCTAGTGAGTTCCCTAAACTTTTAAAGGCAAAAAAACCAAAAACGCTAGAAGAGTCATTTTTCTTATTAGAGGGTTTAAAAGACAAAATTTTGCAACAATATAAACAAAAAAAATAAGTTAATTTTTATATCATTTTAATTAACCCCCAGATTTGGGGGTTTTTTATGTGGTTAGAATTAGAGTTTTTTATGAGTATGCATTAGATTCTCGCGTCGTTTCTTCGAAATTCCTTAGAATGACGTGTGAGTTGGATGAGATTGCCACGTTGGAGCTGCGCTCCGCCTCGCAATGACTGGTTTTGGGGCTGCCTGATCAAAACACCAGTCACCCTGAGGAGAAATGAAATTTCGACGTGAGGGTCTAAGTGAAGGCAGACAAAGATTCTCACGCGGATATGAAATCCGCTCAGAATGACGGGTTCTAGAATGAGATCATCACGTCGGCGTGAACGCCTCCTCATGATGACGATTTTGTGAGAGATTGCCAGGTCGGTTCATTCTTTCAAAATGACAGGTTTTATGGTTTTGGCTCTATTGCAATGATGGGTGAAGTGATGCCTCCTGCAATTTTTATCATTAGCAATAAATATGCTAATCTGAATAAAAAATGGTTCTGTAATGCCTTGGATGTTTTGTCTATTGCTTTTAACTAGCAGCGTTTGTTTTGCAAAAAACTATGAAGAAGATCTCCCTGTTGCTGGGGTAAATTTCCATTCGCAAGTTCCCTATTACTTGAGCAATATTGTTGCGGAAGAGTTCGACATGCTTAAAAAAGATGGCCGAATGATGATGGATGATAGAGAAGTCACGGTGGAAGATCGCCGGCAAATTATGTCTGTTTTACAGAATGTTGTGACGGACCATTGGCAATTTCATCATTTAGCAACTTCAGAAGTGGAAATTAGAGGGCAGCAAAGCTTTGTCCAGGGAGTTATCCGATTACATAGAGTGATGGATTTTGGTGAGCACGTTACAAAATTAAATGATTTATTTCATCGAAAATTTTTTCCCGTTTTTGGGTTGGATAAACATGCAGATTATGAATGGTATCGCATGCTTTTTCTGCATTTACAAATCACACAGAGTACTGAAGGAAAGTTTCATATGGAAAGGCGTTTAAAAGCTATGGAAAAGTTTTTTGTTTTTGATTCTTACCCTCTTAATACTAGAGATTTCTACAGCGTTTTTTCTGATATAAACTGGTTAACGCATTGTGCTTATTGGAGTCGATTTGAAATGGCTATGGAATCTTTAAATCCATCAACCCTGAAAGAGTCAAAAGATAAATTGTCCGAATTACGCCGGCAAATCTCAGGATGATTTTACAGGCATAATGCCTGAAGAAGTTCAAATAGATGTGAGATAAAGGGATAGGAAAAAGTAAATGAGTGCGTTATGATACGCCTCAAGGCATATTTGGACCGCGGCAATCGCCCGATGCTAGTAGTCCTCAGTGTTTTAACCGACATCAGCAAACGGTGGAACGGGGAGAAGCCCTACCTACCAACGCGATGTCATCAACGATGGGAGATAAACCTATGTTTAAATTATTTGGAAAAAAAAGTGTAACCTTCGGCTTGATTGCCCTCTTCCTTGCAGGTCCTTGTTTAGGGATCGGGCCTAATGGGTGTGTTGACGGTTACTGTCCTATGCCCGTGGCCTCCGGCGATAATAATGATGAAGAGCGCGAGGTAGAAAATCAGGAAGAGGTATCTACCCAGGAAAGCTGACAATAGCGGTAAAGAGAATCACCCCAAAGGAATAGGAAAAAAGTAGATAAGCGCGCTATAAAGAAAGCGCTATAGCGAAGCTGTTTTTTTTCTTGCATTGGATAAAAAAAGGGAGGTCTGGCCTAGATATGACTTATATAAGGGGGGCCAATTCGTAGCTTATGCGTTAGAGGATACACCATTTCCTCTGAACTTATACATGCCTAAAATATAGCTTGAAAATTTTGATGTAACTTATTACATTATAGTTAAGCTGTGTGCTTCGGGCGCAGTGAAACATATCTATTATTGCTTTAAGGAGAATAATAATGACGACATTTGATTTAAAACCCCTATTCCACTCAACAATTGGCTTTGACAGATTGGTCGACATGTTCGATCCTGGAACGCTGCAATCGCAAGCAAAGCCAGCAACTTATCCACCCTATAATATTGTTAAAACGGGTGAAGACCGATACGAAATTGTGATGGCCGTTGCTGGGTTTAGTAAAGACCAATTGCAAATCACCCTGCATGACAATACTCTAAAAGTTGAAGCAGCCACCACCAATACGGGTGATGAAAAAGTTGAATACCTACACAAAGGGATTGCGATGCGTGGTTTTGAGAAGAGCTTCCAGTTGGCTGACTTTATTAAGGTGAAAGATGTTGTACTACGGAATGGATTGTTAACGGTATCTTTGCAACGTGAAGTGCCAGAGGAACGCAAGCCGCGGACGATTGCGATTAGTGAAGATGTTGAGTCAGCGCCAAGCAACAAGCAACTCAAATCATAAGGAGGTAGGTATGAATACTTTAACCAAAGCTGCCCTGTTAACTCCGCTTATGTTTGCAGCCATTAATCCGATCTATGCAAGTGAGGGGCCTTTATTAGAGCCTGTTTTCAGCAGGCCCAGTGCTCAAAGCTTGATGGATGTAACGGGTCCTGGCCAAAGGCTTGAGAAAACCAAAAAGGGATATCGTTTTGAAATGGCCCTGCCTGGCTTTGATAAAAAAGATGTGACCATCACCATCGCGGATGGGAATATTTTAACAATCAAAGCTGTGCATAAAACAGAGTCAAAAGAGCAACAAGGTGAGATGATTTTTGATTCGCTGGTTGAACAAAACCAAGTAAATCAGGTGATTAAATTGGAAGATCCCATTGAAGAAAAATCCATTCATGCCACCATGAAAAATGGCATTTTGACGATTAATATGAAAACAGACAAAATGAAAAAGCGTAAGTCTGTGATCAAGATTAATTAAGGTACAGAATTATTGCACGCCCTGGCACTTGCCTGGGGTGTGCGATATTATGTTGCACGTTGATGAAATCATGCTATTTTGTGATTAACCTTTTATATGGGGCCATAGCTCAGTTGGGAGAGCGCTACAATGGCATTGTAGAGGTCAGCGGTTCGAGCCCGCTTGGCTCCACCACTTAAATTCAAATGATTGAGAAATTAAAGAAAAATATTAAAGATGCCTCCTTGAAGGGCCACCTACTGGTTGCTTCTCCCCATCTGGCAGATGAGGTTTTCGCCAGCTCGGTTATATTTGTTTGTAACCATGACAATGATGGCGCGTTGGGTTTGATGATCAACCGCCCTTTGGAAACTGTGACGTTTATGGAGTTAATGGCACAGCTGGATCTTAAAAGTGCACCGAGCTTTGCTGATAAGAGACTGCATTTTGGTGGGCCCATGGATGTGAACCGTGGCTTTATTCTGCATGAGCCGCTTATATCAAAGCTTGATGAAACCAAGGAAATGCCTATTACATCAGACATTGCGCTTTCGACCAGTATTGATTATTTCAAATTAGCCCAAAACAAGCCTGAAAGTGTTCCTGCTGATAAGATGATTGTTGCCATTGGATATGCAGGATGGACAAAGGGACAGTTAGAGGATGAGATTAGAGCCGGAGACTGGCTGTCTTTACCAGCAGAGAGTCAGCTCATTTTTAACACGCCTGCCAAAAGCTTGTGGCGACAAGCGTATCAACATCTGAACATTGAACCGTATCAAGTAAGCGAACGTGTTGGTTACGTCTAATCTAACGGCGGTTGTATCAACCGATGCGTTTGTACACCTTGAGGGTTTGTCGAAGGTGTGCCTTTAAAGCGAAAAAATGTATAAGACAAGGTGATGGTTTCAACATCATCCATGGCAGGGTCCTCAGTAATTTCAGGATCAATATAAAAAAGTAAAGGCATATCAACAGATTGATGTGGTTCAAGACGCTGTTCTAGAAAACAAAAGCATTCTACTTTTTGAAAAAAACCACCCGCCTTATCAGGCGTAACATTGTATGTGGCCATACCAACGACTGGTTCATCGCTGGTATTAACGACGTGGTAAACAGCAAAGGCGCTTTCCCCAGCGCGGATGGAAATTTCTTTTTGCAAGGGCTGAAATTTCCAGGGAAGGTTGCCATTTACAGTGCCGGTAAAACGAATGGTAAAACGACGGTTTTTGATTTTTTTAGCAAAACCTGTTGCAACTTGCGTTGTTCCCCCATAGCCGGTTTGTTGACAGAAAATGCGATATAAAGGAACCGCAGCAAAAGACAAACCAATCATGGCCAACACCAATCCAATTAAAAGAAGAAGTGTTTTGGTGTTGTTTTGGCCCGTCACGATTGTAGTTTGAGCAAAGTTGCGATGTAGATTAAGGCGATAAAGAAAGCAATAATTACACCAACAAAAACGTTTTTAGAGCGTAGGGCGGAAGTTTTCTTTTTCATAGTCTTTAACCTATTTTTAAATAAAAAATTAACAGCACATGCATGGCAAATAAATAGATAATACTGAATTTAAACAAAGCCATGGGAGAGGCCTGATTTACTTTTAGTTGATGTGCTGTGTGAATAAACTTAATTGAAATGAGGGCCGCTATAACGGTTAAGATCCATCCATGAATATTGATTATATAGGGTAAAAAGCCAAAAATAGCCGTGATCCAGGTATAGAAGGCGATTTGTTTTAATGTATGTTTAAGACCATGGGTGTTGGGAAGCATTGGGATATGGGCGGCTTGATAATCTGCTTTAAAGTGGATAGCAAGAGCCCAAAAGTGCGGCAGGGTCCAGAAAAATATAAGCCCAAACAAATAAACAGGCACCCACGAAAACGTTGGCGTGATGCTAAACCAACCAATGACTGGGGGAAGAGCGCCGGCAATGCCGCCCCAGACGATGTTATAGGGTGTATTTGGCTTTAGAAGAACAGTATAGAAATAACCATAAAAGAAAATGGTAAGACCCAATAAAAAGGCAGGTAGGTAGCCAACCAAAAAAGCCATCAGAAAAACAGAACTGATGGAGAGCATCACACCTAAGATCAGAGCTTCTTGAGGAGGGATTAGGCCTTGGGGAATAGGGCGATTGTTGGTGCGCTTCATAAGAGCATCTGTTTTATATTCAAGGGCCATATTAAGAGCGGCTGATCCACCTGCACCAATAGAAATTAGCAATAAAGCGATCAGATTAAGCGCAGACAAGGGTTCATTCAAGGCCGCAAGCATGCCAATTAAAGCTGTGAAGATAGAGAGCGCCATAACCCGTGGTTTAAGGAGTTGGATGTAAGCGCTGAGAAGGGTTTTATCGATTGCTTGTGCTGTTGGGGTTTGGCTTATGCTTCCCATATTTTCAAGACCCTTTTAAATCAGGTTGGCGATCGAAACTGTGGTAAGGCGGGGGAGAGGACACGGTCCATTCAAGTGTATCGGCGCTAGGGCCCCAAGGATTAGGCGGACATTTTTTACCATAGCGTAGCGTGTAAAACATAACGTAAATAAAAAATAATGCAGCTGCAAAAGAGAGATAAGCGCCTATACTTGAAACATAGTTCCATCCTTTGAAAGCATCGGGATAATCAGCAACCCGGCGCGGCATCCCAGCAAGGCCTAGAAAATGCATGGGAAAGAAAACCAAGTTCACGCCAATAAAGGTAAGCCAGAAATGTATCTTGCCGAGTGTTTCTGGATATTGGCGACCTGACATTTTACCTATCCAGTAATAAATGCCGGCAAAAATGGCAAACAGTGATCCCATGGATAAAACGTAGTGGAAATGCCCAACAACATAATAGGTGTCATGCAAAGCGATATCAAGAGAGCTATTGGCCAGCACAACACCAGTTAAGCCCCCAATCGTGAACAGAATTAAAAAACCAATGGCGAATAACATCGGGGTTTTAAAGCTGATAGATCCCCCCCACATCGTGGCAATCCAACTGAAAACTTTGACACCTGTGGGAACTGCAATAATCATCGTGGCAGCGGTGAAGTAGGCATTTACGTCAACACTCATACCAACGGTAAACATGTGATGGGCCCAGACCAACAAGCCAACGGCGCCAATACCAACACTGGCATAGACCATGCCAAGATAGCCAAAAACAGGTTTTTTAGAAAAGGTTGCTATAACCTGGCTGATGATACCAAAGCCAGGCAAGATCATAATGTAAACTTCTGGATGGCCAAAAAACCAAAATAGATGTTGGAACAATACGGGATCTCCACCGCCTGCTGGATCAAAAAATGATGTTGCGAAACCGCGGTCAGTTAACAACATGGTTATAGCGCCAGCTAAAACAGGGACAGAGATGATAAGGAGAAAGGCGGTAATCAGCATCGCCCAGACAAACAAAGGCATTTTATGCAATGTCATTTTTGGCGTGCGCATGTTTAAGATGGTCACAACAAAATTGATGGCGCCAAGTATCGAAGAGGCGCCTGCAATATGAAGGCCAACCAACATAAAGTCAGTGGCAGCGCTGCTATGACCAAATGACTTACCGCTAAGGGGGGGATAAAATGTCCAACCCGTCCCCGCACCACCTTGAGCAAAAAAGGCCGCAAACATCATAAGAAGTGCAGGGATAAGAAGCCAAAAACTGATGTTGTTTAGGCGGGGAAAAGCCATGTCTGGTGCGCCAATCATAAGGGGAACAAACCAATTGCCGAAGCCACCAATCAGTGCTGGCATGACCATGAAAAAGATCATGAGCAATCCATGTAAAGTGATGATGACGTTGTAGAATTGATAGTTATCTGCGGAGATGAATCCCTGACCTGGCTCCATTAGTTGAAGGCGGATCATCATTGAAAGAATGCCACCGAGAAGGCCGGCAAAAACCGCAAAGACAATGTAAAGCGTGCCAATGTCTTTATGATTGGTGGAGCAAAGCCAACGTATTAGACCGGTAGGATGTGTGTTTGACATGATCGTCCTTTATTCATATTTTTTGCGGGCGCGTTCAACCCATTGGTTAAATTCTTGCTCTGAAACAACATGAACTTCGATGGGCATCATCCCGTGTTTTGGCCCGCAAAGTTCAGAGCATTGACCGTAATAGACACCTGGTTTTGTCGCCATGAACCAGGTTTCATTAATTCGTCCAGGCACACAATCTTTTTTAACGCCCATGGCAGGCAGTGCCCAGCTATGAATAACATCGTTGGCTGTAGTAAGAATACGAATCTTCTTATTCACGGGTACATAAACCGGATTGTCTACTGAAAGTAAACGCAATTGTCCTGGTTTGAGATCTTTTTCTGGAACAAGATAACTATCAAAACTAAAGTTGCCATGATCGGGATACTCGTAGGTCCAATACCATTGTTTACCAATAACTTTGATCGTCATATCTGCTTGAGGCGCAGCATCCATATAATAAAGTAATCGGAAAGAGGGATAGGCCATAAAAAGGAGAATGACGACAGGAAGAAGGGTCCAGATAACTTCGAGCGTTACGTTGTGCGACCAAGTTTGGGGTATTGGGTTTTTGCTGGCTCTGTAACGCCAAATCACCCAAAAAATTAGTCCTATGACGAGGATGGCAATGCAGGCAATGATGATAAGCATGAGGTTGTGAAATGAGATCAGTTGTTCCATCACTGGACTGGCAGCGTTTTGAAAACCAATTTGCCAGTTTTTAGGCGCATCTGCAAAAATGACTTGGCCCGGAATAAGCAAGGCCAGAACCCAAAAAATGTTACAATTTCTTAAATTTTGCATTTTCACAATACCCTTAAGTGCGATACTATCAAATCCTGAGCTAAACAACCAGCCATAGCCTAAAAATTTGAGGATTTAATGACGCAGCTTCGTTCTATTAGAATTGGGTGTCAAGATAACCCCGACAGCCTGTTTTTTATTATTCATGGTTATGGGGCTTCAGCAGAAAACATTGCACCGCTTGCGAATGCCTTCACAGAAATGTTTCCAAAAGCGCTGTTTATTGTTCCTAATGCCCCGCATCCACATCCTTTAGATCCATCCGGTACTATGTGGTTTGAGATTACAGAACTATCTGAGCCTGTTTTAAATAAGGGCTTAAAGGAGGCTGTGCCTCTATTAAGGGATGAAATTAAGTATTATCAAGAATTCTACAAAGTGCCGTCAGAAAAAACCGTAGTCATGGGCTTCTCCCAAGGCTCTATGATTGCTTTGGCTTTGAATCAATGGGGTAAAACAGTTGCTAATACGATTATTGGCTTTTCAGGCGGGTTGCCTTTTGAGCCGCCAAGTTGTGATAAAAATGTTCGATATCTTTTGATTCATGGTACAGCTGATGCGGTTGTGGTTCCTGAGCGCGGTAAAGAAGCTTATGAGCGATTGCAGAAAGCTGGTTGCAAAGTAGAGTTAAAAATGATTCCAGGTTTAGATCATGCCATCGATGCGCATGCGGTTGAAAGCGCACTGGAATTTTTACAAAGAGAGAGTCTATGACAACGCCAATTGCACTTATGGGCGCGTCAGGCATGGTTGGGCAAACAGTAATTGCAGCTTTAGCTAATGACCAATCCTATAAAATTGTTGAGATTACCGGATCAGAAAAACGACACAATAGACTATATGGTGAAGAGGCGCAGTGGCTATTATCGATGCCTTGTCCTGAACCAGTTAAGTCACTTGCGTTTACTTCGTTTGATGCGATTAAAAGTAAATACGTTATTTCGGCGTTACCATCTGATGTGGCTTACACAATTGAGCCGGCCTTGGCACAAAAAGGGCATGTTGTTTTTAGCAATGCAGCCGCGCATCGTCTCAGCAATGAAGCTGCCATGATTGTGCCTGAAATCAACCCCCAAATTTTAGAGCGCGCTTTGCCGAATCGAAAGGCAGGCATGATTGTGACAAACCCGAATTGTGTGGTTTCAATTGTCTCACTGGCTTTGGCGCCGTTTTTTGAGGTCGGATTGATTAAGGCGATTTCAATGACAACTTTACAGTCGGCGAGTGGCGCTGGTTATCCAGGTGTGGCAAGCCTTGATTTGCTAAGCAATGTTGTTCCCTATATTCCTGAAGAAGAAACAAAAATTTCTCTAGAGTTGCGGCATCTTTTTGAGAATGTTGATGTTCCTATTTCTGTTCAATGTAATAGAGTGCCGATCCGAGTTGGCCATATGGCGTCCATAGAGCTGACACTGGCGGATCATCTTTCAGTGATTGAGGCAAAGCGACTGATGAAAAACTGGAGTGAAAGCCATGGAGATATGCTTATTGTGCATGACAATCCAACTTTACCACAGCCCATGAAAAGCCTTTCTGACTTTGATATGCGGGTACATGTGGGCCGTGTGCAAATGGGGCTATCAGATCGACACATACGGTTTTGTGTGCTGGGAGATAATTTGGCCAGAGGCGCAGCTGGCGCTGCAATTGGTAACATGAAATTATATGATGAGTTTGTGAAATGAGATCAGTCACAGTTGCAAAATTTGGCGGATCATCATTAAGCACTGCTGCGGGTATTAAGCGCTGTTTAAATCTGATTAAAACACAAGAATATCAAGTGGTTGTTGTGAGTGCCAATGGCAAGATGACGCAAAACTTAGACCTTTTGGTTTTGTATCATCGTCAATCTAATACACAGGCTTTTGGGCAAATTTGGGCCAAAATAACATCATTTTATGATGCAATTTTGACTGAATTGAGCCTAAATTCGATCAAAACGAGCCGTTTTTTGACGCTTTTGATGGCCTTGAAAGATGAATTTAATAACCAGGAGGGGTCGTCTGATGCTTTTCGCGATCGTATTTTGGCTTATGGTGAATACCTCTCAGCCGGGTTATTGAACGAATTAGCTGATTTTCATTTTGTCCCTGCAACACAACTTATTAGAACTAACAATATGTATGGAGCTGCAGAGCCAGATGCTCCTGCTATTCGAAAAAATGTTGATGTTTTGATCAATGAACATGATTTTTCGAAAAAGCCTTTACTGACGCAGGGCTTTGTTGGATGCGATGATGACGGCAATGCAACAACACTTGGCTTTGAGGGGAGTGATTTTTCAGCAGCCTTGTTGTCAGAGGCTTTTGAAGCGGAGAGCTTAACAATTTGGACGGATGTTGCGGGTATATATACTGGCGATCCGCGGTATATCCAACATGCTTTAGGGATTGACCAAATGAGCTATGCCTTTGCTGAACGGATTTGTCAGTATGGTGCGCGCGTTTTACATCCGCGCACACTTGAGCCTCTTAAGCGTGCAAATATTCCCCTAAACGTACGGTCAACTTTAGAAAGCAACAAGCCTGGAACACTGATTACCAATCAAGGTGTTGATTCAATGCCGGTGATTACAAGTCAGGTGTCAAAAATCTGGCTTCATCATTTTGATGCTGAAACACTTGAACACTTGCAACAATTTCATCCAATTAAGATTGTATCGATAACTGAACCTTTTTCTTTGGCGATAATTGAAACGCAAAATGCTGTTTCACAAATTGAATTGATGCAACAGATTCATGAATGTTGGCTTGTAATGCAGAAAGAGAAAAAGTATGCGCGTTAATATTATTGGGCCTGGGAAAACAGGTAAATTTGTTAAAGACTTTTTGGCGCCGGAAGAAATTATGCATGTGTTTTCAAACAGTCATCCACCAACGTTATCAAAGTTACAAGAGGCAGATTTATCGATTGTGTTTGTTGATGGTGGGGGAATGACAGAGTTGATTCCTTTGCTATTAGAAGCAGGTAAGCCAGTTGTTACAGGCAGCACGGCTGTGACATGGCCGAGCGAATTGGATCAACAATTGCGATCTATGAAGATTGGCTGGATTCGGGCTGCTAATTTTAGCCCGATGGTTAATTTCTTTTTCTATCTTACGCGTAAGCTAGCCAACTCAAAAAAAATACTTGGTGATCCAGCAGCTGAGATTTACGAAGTGCATCACATAACAAAAAGAGACAAACCAAGTGGGACAGCTCTGCGATTGGCCCATGACTTGAGCTGGTCAGGTGTTGAAATTAAAGCTGAGCGCCTGGAAGATTATGCGGGTATTCACCGATTGACATTGGAAAATGAAAGAGAAAGACTGACAATTGAACATGAAAGTTTTTCCCGGGCTATGTACGCACAGGGAGCTGTTGAAGCTGCGCGAATTTTGTTCCGCTCGCCTGAGATGGTTGGATTAATTAATTATGAGGAATTGATGTATGACATCTTTGATTCTGGACAATAAGACATTGAAGAATTGGCCGGTGATTACGGCGCTGGTAACGCCATTTAGAGACGGTGCTGTTGATTTAAAAGCGTTGAGTTTTTTGCTGAAAAAACAGCAGGATCAAGGCTGCGCTGCGCTGATTTTAGGCAGTACTGGTGAAGCTTTTTCTTTAACGGCTGATGAGAGAGCGTCTGTTTTAGATTTGTCGATAAGCATGGACTTGCGCGTGCCGCTAGTCGTGGGTGTGACGGATTGCTCTTATGCGCGTGTACTAGATAATATCAAGCAAGCGAATCAACGAAATATTCAAGCGATTCTGGTTTCATTGCCACCTTATTTTCGCCCTGGACCAGCTGGACAAAAAGAGTTTTTTCAATCGGTTCTTGATCACTCTGAGCACCCTGTGATTTTGTATAATCATCCTGGCCGTGCTGGTGTTGTCATTGATCCGAGTGTGGTTGCTGCGTTGGTAGGTCATCCAAAGCTTTTGGCGGTAAAGCATTCTGCTCCTGACCGCGCCTCATTAAAGTTGCTGCGACAACAAGCGCCGACGGTTCCGGTTTATTTAGGAGATGATGCTTTGTTTTTTGATTATTGTTCTGAAGGTGTGGTTGGCCTTATATCTGTCATGGCGAATGCATGGCCTGGTAAAACAAAGGCTTATGTTGAAGGCTGCATGAATGGTACCATCACGGCACCATTAGATGTATTTGATGGTTTGGAGCAGGCTGTAAACCCGCTGCCTATTAAAGGTGTTTTATCACTGATGTATGATATTCAACCGGATGTACGGCTGCCTTTATCATTTAAAGATCTATCTGATAAAGCGTTATTGGAAAAAGCCATTGATTATATGGCCAATTGGACAACTTAAAATATAAAGGGAAAAAATGAGCAAAGATTTAAAACCAGAAGAATTCCTAGACTTTCTTGGCCAGCTTCAGAAAGGGGAGATTCGCGCCGCTGAGCCAACGGCAAGTGGCTGGCAAGTAAATGCATGGGTTAAAGAAGGCATCCTGTCCATTTTTAAGCAGGCGGAAATGAAGGAAATTCATGAATGGCCTGGATATATTGATAAAGATTTTCTTCTTCCGCGGGCTTTCTCGTTAGAAGATCAAGTTCGAGTTGTGCCAGCTGGAAGTGCCGTTCGGCCAGGGGCTTATGTGGGACCGAAGGTGGTTATTATGCCGCCCAGTTATATTAACATCGGTGCCTATGTTGGGGCTGGGACTATGGTGGATAGTCATGTTTTGGTTGGTTCTTGTGCCCAAATTGGGGAAAATATCCACTTGTCAGCAAATGTGCAAATCGGCGGGGTGCTTGAGCCCGTTTCAGCGCAACCCGTGATTGTTGAGGATAATGCCTTTATTGGTGCAGGATCACAGATTCTTGAGGGTGTGCGTATTGGTAAAGGTGCTGTAATTGCCCCAAATGTGACGCTGACAAAATCTGTTGATGTTTTTGATCTGGTTGCTGAGAAACGACTTGAGCGCGGTTCAGACATTCCAGAGAATGCAGTTGTGATTCCAGGATCAAAAGCACTTTCAGCGCCATGGGCCAGGGAGCATGGATTGTCGAAGTATTGTGCAATGATTGTTAAATACCGTGATCAGAAATCATCTGCAGCGACTGTTCTGGAAGATGTTTTAAGGTGAAAATATGTTCTTTTTTCGGAAAATGTCAGCGGCCGGAAATGATTTTATCGTTGTAGATGAGAGAGCTGGTGATGAATATGACTGGCGTCCGATTAGCGTTAAATGGCTTTGTGATCGCAAAAATGGTGTTGGCGCTGACCAGTTGTTAGTTATACGCTCATCAGCTAAGGCTGATGCTAAAATGTTGGTTTATAATGCGGATGGATCTTCCGCCGCGCAATGTGGGAACGGTTTGCGTGCTATCACAAAATATATTTTGAATGGTAACAATTTTGGTCTAACACAGCTGCACCTTGAAACTGGACATGGCTCTATTCATAAATGTCAAAAGTTGAGTGGTGAAGTTTTTATGGTTCAGCTGGGTTGGCCAACTTTGTATCAAACACCGCTTGAAAACCCTGACCCGGAACGATTGAAAAATCCATTGCATGTTTCAACTGGAAATCATCACTTGGTTTTATGGACGGATTTTTTGAAGGATTTGGATATTAACCAACTAGGGGCAAAAGTGCAAAGTCAGTACCCAGATGGTGTGAATGTGCACTTTGTCCAATATGTAAATTCTGGCGAGATCTGTATCCGCCATTGGGAACTTGGTGTAGGTCCAACATTATCGTGTGGAAGTGGAACGGTGGCCTCAGTTTTTGCAGGGCATCAGTTAGAAGCATTAGATAACGAGGTTTTAATTCGTACTGATTCTCAGGAGGTTTATGTGGAAAAAAGGACGGACGGCTATTACTTAACTGGACGAGCAACAACAGTTTTTGATGGATGTATGAGAGAGCGGCCATGAAAACTTATCAACGAAGGCTTAAAACACTGGCTTCTGGGCATATATATAATCTGACTTATTGTCAATACACTGTGCCAAAACCTGAGAGCAAGGTGTATATGCAGGCGGCTTTGCATGGTGCTGAAATCCAGGGTTTAGCGGTGATTCGTCAGTTGCAAAAGCGCCTGAAAGAAATAGTTGTTCCTTTTGACTTTAAGCTTTTGCCTTTAGCAAACCCAAGCGCATTTGATACAAAGATGGGTGAATACGGCTATGGTCGATTTGATCCACGAACGGGTGTAAATTGGAATCGGGGATTTACTAACTTGTTGGTGGCCTCAGAATTTTTTGATGCTTTTGATTGTGATGCATTTATTTCTGAGCATGCCAACTTAGGTTTTGAGCATGCATTTAGGGCGTTCGAAAAAGCCATGCAAGAGCGAATAGATACTCTTGTCGAAAAGTCAACTCATCAGGCGCCCGAGGTGCAGTTGGCCTTGATCTTGCATCAAGAGGCTTTGGAGGCGGATTATATTTTTGATTTGCATTGTGATTCAATTTCAAAGCCATATGTGTACACACCCCAATATTTGATCGACAAACGTTTGAGGAACCTGACAGCACAACACTTTATTGCAACACCGTGTGAATTTTCACCCTGCTTTAATCAGGCAATTTTTTATCCATTTTGGGTCTTCACTGAGAAATGGAATCAGAAAAAAGGAGAGAATCAAGTGTCTCTTAAGCATGCTTTTACGTATGAACTTGGAAGTAAAGAGCGTTATTGCAGTTTTGCCGCTGAGGAGGCCGTTACTGGTTTGCTGAGCTACATATCTGATGTGGGCGATACAAATACAAATAGCCAGGCTTGGTGGTGTGCTGAGTCTTTTTACAAACGTTTGCGGGCGCCGTGTGGAGGTGTTTTTGAGAAAGCTTGTGAACTGGGAAAAATCCATTTAGCACAAGAGCCCATTGGTCAGTTGCATCAACTTTCTGAAGAAAGCTTAGAAAACTCAGTAATTACCTATGATAAAGATTTTATTCCTCTAACAATAACAGCTTCACCTGTTGTGCATCAGGGTGATGAGGTTGCTAAATTGATGACTCAATATCATGAGGTTATTTAGAAAAATTTCTGCAAAAGCTATTTTTGATGATAAATGATTATATGAGTGACAAGTATTGTTATCTAAGTTAAAATTTAAAAAAAAAATAGGGATGCTGACATGTTTAATAATAAAAGTCTTTTAATTTTAGTTGGGGCGATGTCTTTATCATTTGGGACCTCGGCAGAGGATGAACAAGTGAAATGTTACGGGGTTGCACCTGCAGGTACTAGCAATTGTGGCTATGCTAGCCATGCGGATGAAAAGAACAGCTGCCAAAGTAAGTCAGAGCTTGACTGTGAATGGAGTACCTGGGTATTTGTTGATTCCAAAGAAGAATGTGACAAAATGGGCGGCATTGTGGGTGAAGAGGCTGCCAAACTCGCGTCAAATGTTGAAGGTGAGATTTTGGGTGAAAAAGATTCACAGGAGAGAGCTGTTAATCACAACTGTAAATTATTGAAGGACCGCAAAAATTCTGATGAAAGTGAAGTTGTCCATTCACTTGAGAAAAATATAATTAAACCTTCTGAAAATGATCACAATGAGAAACCATCACAACCTGAAAAGAAAAGCTGGTTCCAGCGTCTTTTTGGATAAAGGGCATAGGTGCTTTTGATTATGGAGGTGTGGGGTTAGGAGCTCCGCACCTTCGTTTTTTTGATGCAGAAGATCGATAAAAACGTTGATTTGTAATGCACCAATGGATTCCACAACTATATTTAGAATACAGTAAATGGTGTTTGGCCAAAGGAAAGCTGTTGGGCTTAGGTGTTTATAAATAAAACGGTTGAGGGTGTGTGCTGAAACCTGGTATCTAGAGAGATGTGATATTGGAGTTTTTGAAAATGACCACCATTGTAAAAAACATTTTGCAAAACTACACATATGAAACTCCTGCAGTTCGAGGGAGAATTTCCCAACTTCTGCATCAAGGAGAATTGGCCGGCACAGGGCGCTTAATGATTTCAGCTGTGGATCAAGGATTTGAACATGGCCCCATTGATAGCTTTGCTATGCAACCTGAGGCATATGACCCATGTTTCCATTTCCGTTTTGCTTATGAAAATGGTCTATCAGGTTTAGCTGGACCGCTGGGCTTCTTGCAAGCAGGCGTAGACATGTATCCAGGGCAACTGCCCCTTATTCTGAAAATGAACAGTTCAAATAAACTTATTGATATAGCTGACCCTGACCAAGCTGTTACAGCAAGTATTGATGATGCTGTGCAGCTGGGGTGTGCTGCTATTGGCTTTACCATATATCCAGGATCTAATGCTTCATTGAGTCAGTTTCAAGAGCTCCAAGAGTTAAGTGCAGAAGCCCGCGCATGTGGTATGGCTGTGATCGTTTGGTCTTATCCAAGAGGTAATTTATCAACAGATGGTGAAACGGCACTGGATACTGTGAGTTATGGCGCGCACATGGCGTGCTTGCTTGGTGCGCATATTGTTAAAGTTAAGATTCCCAGTAATCACTTTGAAACAAAAAAATCAAAGCAGTTGATGATGGAGAATGGTGATTATGAAGAACTGGCTGACAGGATTTCTTTTGTCAAAAAGGCAAGCTTTGCAAAAAGACGATTGGTGATTTTTTCAGGCGGCGCAACCAAAAGTGACACGGACCTAATTTATGAAGTAAAGGCGATCCGTGCAGGCGGCGGCGATGGGTCAATTATTGGCCGTAATATTTTTCAACGTTCAGAAGCAGAGGCAAAAGTTTTGATGAAAAAGTTGATAGATTTATATAAGTAAATATTGAGAGATTATAAATTATGAAAATTACAGCAAACGAAATTAGAATTGGTAACGTTTTAGAATACAAGAACCGCTTATGGGTGGTTTCAAAAATTCAACATACCCAACCTGGAAAAGGCGGCGCTTATGTCCAAACTGAGTTGAAAGATATAAAATCTGGAACAAAGTTGAATGAGAGGTTTCGTTCAGGTGAAACCATTGAAAAAGCCCGACTGGATGAAGAAGAAAGGCAGTTTTTGTACCAAGATGGGGACTTATTGACTTTTATGGACCCAGAGACATTTGAACAAGTTTCGGTAAATCAAGAGTTAGCGGGAGAGCCAGTGCGGTTTATTCAAGAAGGCATGACAGTTACCATTGTTTATTATGAAGGTGAAGCGCTTAGTGTGAAGTTGCCTGATTCTGTAGTGGTTGAAGTTGTTGAAGCGGAGCCTGTTGTTAAGGGGCAAACGGCTTCCTCATCCTACAAACCTGCAATCCTTGAGAATGGTGTGCGTGTGTTGGTGCCGCCACACATCGATGCCGGAACGCGCATTGTGATTAATCCCCAAGATGGAACTTATATCGAACGAGCAAAGGATTAAATTATGGCAACAGTAACACAACGTTTGACCGCTGTTCCCATCGTTAATGTCATGGCACAAGCAGCCTTTAAAGCTGCGCGCGCATTAATCCGAGATTTCAATGAAGTTGAAAACTTGGTTGTAACGGACAAAGGTGCAGGTGATTTTGTTTCAACAGCAGACACGCGCGCTGAGAAAATCATCGCGAAAGAGCTTGAGAAAAGTTATCCAAATTATGGCTTTTTGATGGAAGAACAAGGAGCTGTTGGTAATCAAGATACGTATTGGGTGATTGATCCTTTAGATGGAACTTATAACTTTTTGCATAGCATCCCCCACTTTTGTATTTCCATTGCCCTGATTAAAAACGGGCAACCCTATGCCGGCATTATTTATGATCCCATGCGTGATGAATTGTTTTGGACAGAAAAAGGACGAGGCAGTTTCTTAAACAACCGTCGTTTGCGTATCTCGCCACGAAAAGAATTGCGTGGATCTCTGGTTATGGCTGTGTTGCATAATGTATATACACCATCACGGGCACCCCATGAACGAGCTTGTTTTGATGAGCTGTTTAAGCAAACGCGTTTTCGAGTTTTTGGGTCAGCGGCCTTGAACTTGGCTTATATTGCCGCAGGGCGAGCCGATATTTTTGTGGGCTTTGGCATGCAACAATGGGATGTGGCTGCTGGAAACTTGATTGTACAGGAGGCAGGTGGGAGCTTAAGTCCGTTTGATCCACGTCAAGATATTTGGAGTGGTGAAACGCTTATTGCAACAAACGACCAACTCATTGTTCCCGTTGAGCGGATTTTTAAATCATTCTGTAAAAAGGCTTGAGACAAGTTCAACGGCAAGCTTAGCTGTTTGATCCTGGTTATCTGTATCGGGGTTGAGCTCAACAACATCCATTGAACCTAGCCTACCTGATTGTTTGATGGCTTGAAAAACTTTTTGTGTTTGTTCTAAGGACAAGCCGTGCTCTACCGGTGTGCCAACACCAGGTGCCAGGGAGGGGTCTATTCCATCAATGTCAAAGCTGAAGTGAATGTGTGTATTGTTGGTGACTTTGGCAAAAATAGTTTCGAGAACTTGATCAATTCCCTGCTGGCGAACATCAGCCATGGTGAAAACAGACATCTGGCTTTGATCAACGGCGATTTGTTCACCTTCATCAACAGATCGAATGCCAATCATGTTGAATATGTTTTCTGCAAGAAATCCGCCCTTGTCTTTGATAAAGTTAACAAGCGGGGCAGGGCCTTGGCCTGTTAAAACACGAACAGGCATGCCGTGTATGTTGCCGGTTGGGCTGGTTTCTGGTGTGTTGAAGTCGGTATGGGCATCAAACCAGATAACCAAAAGATCTTTATTGTTTTTCATGCAATGATGACCCACAGCACCGAGAGAGCCCATGGCATAGGCATGATCCCCACCCAATACGAGGGGAGCATAGCCTCTGTTGATAATCTCCTCAACTTTTTCATAAAGAGCTGTATTCCAAGCTGTCAGGGCATCAAGGTGCTTTGCATTATCTTTTGAGTTAAATTTGGGATATTCTTGTGGTTCTTGAACATCGCCAAAGTCATGATGTGGAAGGGTTATCTGACCTATTAATCCTGCTTGCCGTAATGCATTAGGGCCATTTTTAGTGCCTGGAAGCGCACACCCCAAGCTGGAGGGAATTCCGCAAATACCTATTTTTTTTTTCATAGCCCTATGTTTGTATCAACGAAGGAATGAAGTTGCAAGGTTTTGAAATGTATTGGGGTGCACATCAATAGAGTTATTTTTGATAATAAATTCAAAAACATGTCCTTGAGTTACTTTGCCTTCTTTTTTCTTAAGTGGTTTTAATACTTCTGAGGCAAGCGCTTTAAAAAAGTCTTCTGGACGGGACTTATGATTAATCTTCTTTTGTTTGAGCTTGTCAGCAAATATATTGTTGATTGTAATTACAAGAGCACCATTGTATTTCCCTTCCGGATTGAGCATGAGGTCATTTATCAAATCTGAAGACATAGAAAACACTTCTTTGCCCTTTTTATTTTGTGCAGATAAGTTGAGTTGAATGGTTTGTTTTTTATTCGCCTTGTCATTTTTGATAACGGCAACGCTGCTTAAGTTAGAGTTGGCCTTTTTGAAAGGAATGAGCTTGGCCGCCATATCTAACTCTCTTGGAAAAAGCTTACGGCAGGCTGATTGAAAGCCAGGGTTTGCTTTTAAGTTTAGGGTTTGGACATTGATATCTTTTTCTTTTGATGTTTTATAGGTTAAGTGTCCGTCTTTAATGGAAAGGCAGGGATCATTGGAGCCGCCTATCCCAGCTGTTTGCATGGTGGCTTTTGCATCAATAACGGGCGTTGAAAAAATATCCGTTACAGTGGCATGTGCTTTGACATCTTTCATTGTTAACTCAAGAACGCCGGCGCTTCCAACGCTGATTTTATTATCAAATACTTTGAGGTGGCCAAGCGTGAGATGAAGCATTTCTCTTTTCAAAAAGCGCACCTGAATTTTTAAATTACTGAGGTTGAATTGAATCGGGGACTCATCCTTTTTGGTAAGTAAGAATTGTGCAGGGGCGTTGGAAGTGATGGTATAACCAAAAGGAAAGCCTGACACATTAAAATTTGGTTTCTTATTGGACACATTTTGGAGAATAAAGTTCTTTCCTTGATATTGCGTATTGAGAGCAGATGAAATTAAGTTTTGGCCATAAAACCATGCAGCTGAGTATATGGCAGCAATAGCGATAAGTAGAATTAGAAGATATTTAAATAATTTTTTCATGGTGCTCACAACCTGTTATTTTTGTTAATCTATCATAAATAAAATAAAGGCTAAAGTCATGTATGTTGGTGAAACTATTTTTTCTAAAATTATTGATGGAACACTGCCTGCAAACAAGGTGTATGAAGATGAGCATGTGCTGGCATTCCATGACATTAATCCACAAGCCAAGACACATGTATTGGTTATTCCTAAAAAGAAATACATCTCGTTTGATGATTTTATTCAAGAAGCAGATGAGAGGGAGATTTGTGCTTTTTATAAAGCTGTGCAAAAGATTGCTGCCGACTTAGGCCTTGCCAAGACGGGGTATAAATTAGTCAGTAATCACGGCGCAGATGCAGGTCAAGAAGTGTTTCATTATCATGTGCATTTGTTAGGCTCTGTTTAGATTTTAACCGCTTAAGAGAAAAAAGTCTAAGACCTTGCTTTTTAAGGCGACCTCACGCATTATCCAATTATTAACAATATGTTCATAATTGGATGAATAAACTAACGACTTGTTTCTATTTTGGGTGATGTTATGACTTTGCCCATCCCTTTAACGGTTCTTAAATCAGTTGGCTTTTGCCCCAAGTCTACAGGTGAAAAAGACATTACTGTGTATTGTTTAAATTCTGAAAATCAGATGATGCACAGTCTGATGGAGGTGCATTATCAAGGTTTCAAGGTTCATTACCAACAAGTTGCAGACGATTTGTTAACCAATATGCTGAGTCAGCAAACTTTTCAGCAACACACAAAAAATAAAAATTCTTCGAGTGCGCTTGAGACGTTAGATGACCTTTTGCAAATCGGTTTGGAACGTCAAGCCTCAGACATTCATTTGGTGGCCGGTGAGGATAATGTGGCTGTTCGTTTGCGTTGTGATGGCTGTTTGCTGCCTTTGAAAACGCTCTACACTGACCAAGCAAAAAAGTTAAAAAATGCGATTAAAGTTAGAGCGCAAATGGATGTGGCTGAAAAAAGGCAACCGCAATCGGGAAGTTTTCGACACTCACTGCAAGGCACTAAGTATGAAGTTCGGGTTTCAACCCATCCAACACTTTTTGGTGAAAGCACGGTTTTAAGGCTTTTGACTAAGTCGCCCTATCAACAAAACCTTGAGGACTTGGGCTTTGCTGAGGAGGTTGTAAATCGTTTGACCGCTGCTGGTCGCGCTGTTGCTGGCATGATCATTCTGACTGGGCCAACGGGATCTGGGAAAACGACAACGCTGTATAGTGTGTTGAAGAAAATGGATTTGGAGAAAAAGAACATTATGACACTGGAGCAACCAGTGGAATATTTCATGCCGTGCATTCGGCAAACTGAAGTGCGAGAGGGAGGAGCTTTGACCTTTGCCGCTGGTGTAAGGTCCATTTTGCGGCAAGATCCTGATGTGATTTTAATTGGTGAAATCCGGGATGCTGAAACTGCTGCTATGGCGATGCGGGCAGCTATGACAGGCCACTTGGTTTTAACAACGGTCCACACACGAGATGCTTGGGGCGTGTTGACACGTTTGGAAGAATTAGGTGTTCCAGGGCGTCATATTCGTGATTTGGTGACGGTTATTGTTGCCCAGCGCTTGATGCGTCGATTATGCCAAAACTGCAAAAGTGAAACTTCTGTTCCTGTCGGAATGGTAAAATGGTTTGAGAAGCTTGGTTTGGACAAACCGCCTAAAGTTTATACAGCTGTTGGGTGCGACCAGTGCTTTCATACTGGATATAAAGGACGTTTTGCGATTGGAGAGATGCTAACACGTGAAGAAATTTTGGCTGGTGATAAAGAGGCAGATGTTCAAGATTTTAGCACAGCTTTTCTGCGGCAAGGGCTTGAGAAGGTAGCAAAAGGTGAAACCACCTTTGATGAAGTTTTAAAACATGTTGGCATAGACCATAACAATCTCATGGCAAAAGCATGACCCTTTTACAGAAGAAAATTCCACGTTCAATCTTAATGGGTTTTTATTGGCACTTGCATTACTGTTTGAAAGCGGGATTGGATATTGAGCAAGCGCTAAAAGCTTTTGATAATCAGAACCTGAGCCGTTTGTTTAAACAAGAGCTTGAAGATATAGTGAAAAAATATCAGCAAGGCTATCTACTTTCATCGGTATTTGATCGGCCAAGTTTTCAAGACCGTTCGATGGTGCGATCTTTGCTTAAAGCTGCTGAATCTTCTGGACAATATATGCAAGTCTTTGCCGGCTTGGCAGAGTATCAAGCCTGGAAAATAGACATGCAAGCCAAGATAGCGCGTCTTCTAAGCTATCCCCTATTTATGGTGTTAGTTGGGCTGGTTTTGCTTGGGGTCACTTTGTTTGTTTTGATCCCTGACTTATACCCACTCTTGAAAGAAATGGTTGAAGATCAGCCAACTCATCTAGATGGGTTGTATCAATTTGTGATGTGGTGTAATCGTAACACGTCCTTATTGTTGGTGGGGTTGTTTGTCCCAATTGTTGGCGTGGGTGTTTTGCTAAAGTTTAGCCGGAAGATGCGGATATGGTTCCAACAAAAACTATTCCTCTGGTCGCCTTTTTCAAGAATTATTCGTGTGGCAGAGACGGCGCAATTTAGTCAAATTATGCATTTGCTTTTGGTTTATGATGTGCGACTGGTGTCTGGATTAAAGCAAATATCAGAAACGCATCCATGGAGTTTTTGTCGAGATACCTATAAAAATGTCCAACAGAAAATAACCAGTGGACAAAGTTTATCAGAGGCTTTTTCCGAGGCACAATTGTTTGCCTCCTTGTTTAACCAAGTTTTGTTGGCTGGCGAGGTTTCAGGCAACTTGGTGCAATCTCTGCAGCATGCATCACTGTATTTTGATCAGGTTTTTAAACGCAAGATGGATTCTTTATTAAGGATAATCCCCCTTGTTGTTCTTGGAAGTGTTGGTTGCATCTTGGTTTTTATTTTGGTGCAGGTTATTTTGCCTTTATATAGTGTGGCGGCTATGGCAGGGGGGCAAGCATGAAGATCATGAAGCATAGACAATACTACCTGCGATGTATAGGTAGCAGTTATTCTTTGGGTTTGCCTCAAGGCGATGAATCAATCGAGAGTATTTTTACGGGCACACTTGAAGGTTTGCAAAAGTTTTTACAAGAAAATAACAAAGTAGCAGAATATCCACTGATCATTGATTTAGCTGATGCAGGTGTTTTTTTTAGCCAAACTCAGCCAAATTCAGAGGCAGACCTTTATTTCGAAATTGTTATCCCGGGTTTCGATAGTTGGTATTTGATTGTGACTGACTCTAGGAACCAGGTGGAAGATATCTACAAAATGTGGTCGGGGCCGATTAGTGTGACGGTGGGCTTTGTTGATCAAATGATTGCAGCTATTCATGCACAACTATCAAATAAACAGCCGATGGTTTTGGTGCAGCCTACATCTAGTGCTTGTTTATGTGTAGGTTTGGACAATGGGCAAATCGTATTTATGTATATGGATGGTCGCTATAGCGATAAGGATGATTTAGAGAAAAGTATTCCAGATGATCTTAAAGACCGATGGTGTAAAATGGGAATGCAAAAAATTGAGGAAGTTATATTTATTTCTAACAACAGCGCTCTATCAGATGCAAGATATCTTGATATAAAAAATAAAAACCTTCGAGGAAAAGATTTGAGTCGGCAAAAATTAGCCAGACAAAAACTTGGGTTGTGGGCCGCTTTGGCTATTTTTTCTGGCGGTCTTTTTGCCTATCTTCTCTGGGATTTCTTTTAGTCAGATCCACCCTGCACAATTGAATAACATCGTTCAGAGCCTCTGCTGAAAAGTTTTAGAATTTTTGACCAACTGTAATGTGGCGTAATTGCTTGTAAAAGAGTTGTGATCTGTTCTTGAGGGATAGGGCCATTTCCTTTGAAGGATAGTCGGCATTGATATGAGTCTGTCAGGTCTGGAACCATAGGAGGTTTTGGATAAACTTGAAATCCACGATTGGCAATGTTGACAAGTTCAAATGAAGTCGATTCAAGTAGTTGTGTTAAGTGACACCCCAAAGTTTCAGGCTGCCCTGAATAAATCAGGGTTAGATCTAAGCCGGTTTCAGTCATTGGTGCCGGTGGAGCCAAGGATGGTTTTACCGCGTTAAGATTTATTGTTCTTGGCGGCGCTTTTTTACTGAGATCCTCTGGTAGATTGTGGAGGTTTTCAATGATGGCTTGAGTGAATTCTGTGGTTGAAACAGTATGTTTTGCATAAGGAACATCAGCTGTAAAGGTACCATCCATAAATGTTTGTTCCAGTGCACGTCTTAGGTCATAGGCGATTTGATGAGCGCCGATATGCTCAAGAAGGAGAAGGGAGCTAAGGATGAGTGAGGTTGGGTTAACGCTATTTTGACCGGCAATATTAGGAGCTGAGCCATGTACAGCTTCAAAAATAGCAGCATTAAAGCCAATATTTGCACTTGGCGCAAAGCCAAGTCCACCGACTAGACCAGAGCATAGGTCGCTTAGAATATCACCATTTAGGTTGGTCATAACCAGCACATCAAATTGGCTGGGGTTGATAACAAGTTGGTGGGCGCAATTATCAATCAGCATGTGTTCATAGGTGATATCAGGATAGTCTACCGCCACTTCTTCACATATTTGCTTAAGAAGGCCCTGGGTGATTTTCATGATGTTGGCTTTTGTTGCGCACGTTACTTTTTTACGAGGACGGGTACGGGCACATTCAAAAGCAAATCGGGCAATCCGTTCACACCCCGCGCGGGAGAGAGTTTTAAGGCTTTGGGCATCTTGAGGGGATGTCCAATGTTCAACACCTGTATAAAGGCCTTCAACATTCTCGCGCACTAGAACCAGATCAATGTCTTCCTCACTGTAGCGACTTTTCAGGCCTGGCATGATTCGGGCTGGGCGAATATTGGCGAATGTATCAAATAATTTACGTAAAGTGACATTCGCGCTTTTGCCGCCAAAGCCAACCGGTGTTTCTAATGGACCCTTCAGAACCAGGCCTGTTTTTTTAATGGATTCAATGGTTTCAATTGGTAAGCCTGTATCAATACCGGCTAAAAATGATTTCTTCCCAGCTTCTTTCACATCCCATTCTACTGGAGCATTTGCGGCTTTGAATAAATCACAAACGCTTTGGATAACTTCGGGCCCGACGCCATCTCCTTTAATTAAGGTTACGAGGTGTTTTTGAGCCATTCCAAATGTTTTTTAACTGAGCTGTCCAGCTGCTGCTGTGTTAAGAGCGTTTCTGTTAATACCACTGCCCCGATAGGTTAGAATATTATTAACCAACTGATTGGCATTTTGGAGCCTTGTATTGTATTCATCAAGTTTATCTGGGGTCATGGTTTCAAGCTGATTTGTCATTCCGTTAACAAAGGCTTGAATGGTGGCAATTTGTGCGCGAACAGCATTAACATCTGGGTAGTTTGTTGTTAAGCCATAAACTGAAGCTTTTGTTTTCGGTTGTGCTAGAACATTTGTGACTTCGAGGAGTCCCTGGAAAATTCGACGCCCTGTTTCCCAAGATGTGATATTTGGTAAACTTACATTAAGCATGTTTAAGGAATTAATTAGATTATTGCTAATCATTTGTGCTTGTTGGACGCTGTTGGCATTATTTGTGATGCTGCGGACTGTTGTGCTGAGACTGCGGTATTGCCCCGCTAATCCCTGAAGATTAGAGAGTTCTGACGTTGCATTTTGGGTGCATTGCGTAATAGTTAAAATTGCAATCAGCGGTGAAAGTTTTATAAATATTGAATGCATTATAGTGCCTTATCCCAAATGGTTAGATCAGTTTTAACTATGAGATAATTTGTTTGAAAAGACAAATCCTTTATCGCTCTCAATAAGGTAGATGCCTTGACGCCTTATTAAGAATACTTCTAAAATTGATTAATTCAATTCAGGGGCTTTGTTGAAAAATTTTTTGCATTTATTTTTGTTGCTTCATGCCTGTCCTTTTTTTCTATTTTTTCAAGCCTGCTTGATGATTTGAACGATGCTGGAGCGCCTTTTATTGATGAAATATAATAAAAAATAATATTTATATTGAACAATCAAAACAAAATGATAATAAATAATATAATTATATTTGTTTTTATTATGAAATTTTTAGTTATCTTTTTTGTTTTTCTATTGGGTGTTCAAATTCATGCTGCTGGACCTGATGAGGAGATAGACGAGTCAGAATTTCCATGGTTGCCAAGTTTAGTGGGACCAAATGTACAAGGTCCAAGGATAAATTCTGAGGCCGCTGGATCGACAGATATATCAAGCAACTTGGGAGGAATAGGCCCTGCCCCAGTATTAGGACATTCTTATAATTCCTCAATATGGCGCCCAAAGGAATCGGAATTACGTTTGCTTGCTGAAAGTTCCTCAATGGAAAACTATGGTATTGGTAGTCCGATTTCCCAACCTGTTTTTCAGGTCAGCCAAAACACAGCAAGTGCCGCAGGCGGCTTTGTTGAAGGTCCTTATCAAGAAGAAACTCCTTCTCGAAAGTCAGCAGGGCGCCGACAAAGAAGTCCCTGGGCAAGAGAGAGAAGAAGGCAGAAAAAATTATGGGCATCTCAAAGAAGATGGGCTTTGAGGGAGCTAGAAACTGAAGCCGAGCAGCTTGAGAGAAAATTAGAAGAGGCAAAATTTAGGCGAGATCATAATAATATTAGTATATTAACAACTTCACTAGCTGAGGTGAGGGAGCGAATCACGCAAACCAACAATTTCTTTTCATCGCCTGCATCGACAGCTCCCTTGAATTTTGTGGGAGGGCAGCATAACTTTTCTAGACCTCCAGCTAGATCCATACAGGCTGCTTTTAGACCCCAAGTCCCAGTTAATCAGGCAATGTATATGCAAGAATCTGCAGCAACTGCAATATCTGCGGGATCTTGGAAACCTGAAATGCAATCAGGTTATAGGTATTATCGTCAACTTCAGCCTTTGAGACCGCTTCAAACAACACATGTGCCACTGCTGCCACCGCAGTATTCTTATCCCCCAGGGCAACATCAACCCGCGGCAGCTCCATCAGCTCAAATGTGTAGACATATGCAGCAGCCACGTGTGGGGTATCATCATCTACCTGCTGCAACTTTATCACAAGCGTGGGGTTATTCAGGTAGGGCAGCAGCTGGTATGACTGGCCAGCAAGGTTATGGCACCCCCGGATTTCCTCACCCGGGTTATGGTTGAGGTTGGTTTTATTAAAGACTAACGCTTGTTCGTGGCGCGATGAGCCAGAGCTGCTTCAAGAAATGGATTAATATCACCATCCAAAACGCCTTGAGTATTGCTGGTTTCAACCCCTGTGCGCAAATCTTTGACCATTTGATAGGGTTGCAGAACATAAGAGCGGATTTGGTTGCCCCAGGCGTTATCACTTTTTTGGGCGTGGTTGGACATGGCTTCTTCTTCTTGTTTGCGGAGTTCAAGCTCGTACAACTTGGATTTTAGCATTTGCATAGCTTGGGCACGGTTCCGGTGTTGTGAGCGATCATTCTGACATTGAACCACAATCCCTGTTGGAATATGGGTGATACGAATGGCACTATCGGTTGTGTTGACATGTTGACCACCTGCGCCAGAAGCGCGGAAAGTGTCTACTTTTAAATCTTTATCTTCGATGGCAACTTCAATTGATTCGTCAAGCTCAGGGTAAACACGCACAGCTGAAAAACTGGTATGACGCCTGGCATTGGAATCAAATGGCGAAATGCGCACCAAACGATGAACGCCTGATTCAGTGCGCAGCCAGCCAAATGCTTTTGGGCCAGAGATTTTAACGGTGGCAGATTTAATTCCAGCAACATCGCCACTGTTCTCTTGGACAATTTCAAGCTTGTACTTTTCTTTCTCGGCCCAACGTGTGTACATACGCAACAGCATTTCGGCCCAATCTTGCGCTTCGGTTCCGCCAGCACCTGCGTTAACTTCAAGAAAGGCATTGTTGTTATCGGCCTCACCAGATAGGAAGCTTTTAAGTTGTTGGCGTTCAGCTGTTTTGAGAAGTTTAGAAAGTTCCTTTTCTGATTCTTCAACCAGGGCTGTTTCCTTTTCGCTTTCAGCAATCTCAATCATTTCCACCAACTCAGAGAGTTGATTTTCAAGGCTTTGGATTTCATTAATTTGTGATTCGAGCTGAGAGCGTTCTTGCATGATGGGTTGTGCTTTTTGCGCATCATCCCAAAAGCCATCAGCCTGGACTAAGGCACTAAGCTCTTCAAGGCGTTGTTGAGCTTTATCCCAGTCAAAGATGCCTCCTGAGAAGAGAGAGGATCGTTTGAATTTCGGTTACAATTGATTCTGTTTCAGCTTTCATAGAACTTTTTGCTTAATAAATGCCACTGACAATATCATTTGACAAGGTGGAACTTGCATTAATTGTCTCAGGATTAGGGTTTTGATTGGGTTTAAAGGCTTCGATGATACTGTGCTTATCACTTGTTTTGGCACGCTGACCATTTAATCGATTGATGCGTATAAACTTTGTCTTAGGTGGAACCTTGAACGGTTGTGATTTTTGGCCAGCAAGGGCTTTTTCCATGAACTCTTTAAAAATCGGCCCTGCGACGGATCCACCTGTGTTAAAGCGGCCCATGGAACGCGGTTGGTCATAGCCGACAAAAACACCAACCACAAGATCTTTAGTAAAGCCAAATGTCCAAGCGTCTTTATAATCATTACTGGTTCCTGTTTTCATGGCGATAATATGATCTTTGGGTTTAACGCGACGTCCTGTACCACGAATACCAACACCTTCAAGAATAGAAACAATTTGATAAACGCTAATGGAATCGGCAATTCTAATTTTTTTGCTTTCTAAGTGAGGGGCAAAATCTGCAGTTGGTGGTGTGGACGCACAACTTGGACAGGTTCGATTATCCTGGCGATAAATGGTTTTACCTTGTCGATCTTGAATATGTTCAATGAGATAGGGTGTAACACGGATACCACCGTTGGCGAGCATACTATAAGCGGCTGTAAACTGCAGAAGAGTTGTTTCTTCACTGCCTAAAACAGCAGAGAGATAGGGTGGCAAATTTTCATAGATACCAAAACGGCGTGCAACAGAGGCAATCGGCGCCATCCCAATTGCATGAGCCAGGCGAACAACCGTTGTATTCATGGATCGTTCTAGTGCTGTGCGCAGGGTGTTAATACCAAAAAATTTTTTTTCAATATTTTGTGGTGTCCATAACGGTTGCCCTGGTGCGCTTTCATAAACAAATGGTGCATCAAGAATAAGAGATGTTGGGCTATATCCTTTTTCAAATGCGGCCAGATATGTAAATGGTTTGAATGCTGAACCCGTTTGGCGCAATGCTTGACTGGCACGATTGAATTGACTGCGAGCAAAACTTAAACCGCCGTCCATGGCCAAAACCTTTCCGGTGTGCGGGTCCATTACAACAATTGCTCCTTCAATTTCGGGAAGCTGCTGGAGTTGATAATCATTGCCGTCGGGTTTTCCTGATTTAGAAACATAAATCACCTGCCCTGAATTAAGAACATCTTGTACTTTTCCAATTTTTTTACCCAAGGTTGTTTTGCCATTTTTTAAAATAATTTGCTGACGGGCCCATTTAAGTGAATGAAGTGGAATGGTCCCTATTGTTTTATCCTTGAAGCCAATGGTTGCTTTGTCTTTAGATGTGCTGAGTACAACAGCTAAGCGCCAACTTTCCACGTATAAGGGTGCATTTACATTTTGTAGTTGGGCTGGCCAGTTTTCTAAAGAAATTGTTTGTATGGGGCCGCGCCAACCTTTCTTTCTGTCAAAGCTAATTAATCCATTGCGGAGAGCTTCATCTGCTAGCTTTTGATAAAAGGAGTTTAATGTGGTGTGTACAACGAGCCCTTCTTCATAAAGTGTTTGTGCGCCATATCTGTCAGCAATAAACCGACGCACATCCTCGGCAAAAAATTGTGCATCAATGCCTTTGATAATATTGGATCTTCTGATGGTGAGATCCTCTTGCATCGCTGACCGTGCTTGTTCCGCTGTAATCAGCTTTTCTTCTTGCATGCGGCTTATCACCCAATTGCGACGGGCTATGGCGGCCTGCTTGTTGCGAATGGGATGATAATTATTGGGCGCTTTTGGCAATGAAGCTAGGTACGCCGTTTCGGCTATTGATAATTCGTTTAGGGGTTTATTAAAGTAATTAAGAGCCGCGGCAGCAATGCCATAATTGCTTGAGCCAAAATAAATTTCATTGAGGTACAATTCAAGAATTTTGCTTTTTGGCAATGCACGCTCAATCCGAATGGATAAGATCGCTTCTTTGATTTTTCTTGTTAAAGTTCGATCGTTGGTGAGTAAGAAGTTTTTGGCAACTTGTTGTGTGATGGTAGAGCCACCCATCAGACCTTTTTGTCCTGTTATTTTATTTTTTAGATTGTTTAAAAGAGCCCGGATAATTCCTGAGATGCTAAGTCCAAAATGATCATAAAAGTGTTCGTCTTCGACAACAAGAAAAGTTTTTATAACTTGACTTGGAATAGAACTGATAGGGACAAAAATACGTTTTTCGCGTGCATATTCTGCAAAAACGTCACCTTCCTTGGAAAATAAGCGGGTTAAAACGGGAGGGTCATATTTTTTAAGTTGTGTGTAGTCGGGAAGATCTTGCCCATAAAAATAAAAGATCGCAAGACCCGCTAGGGCTGAGATAAGAATAACAGTCATACAAAAGTAAAAAATATTCTTGACCCAAGTCATTGCATCCCTCTTTTATCGAGAAAGAAAAGATCAATAGCACGAACCAGACGTGAGGCAATAAGACGAAGGTAAAAGTCAGATTTCAATCTTTTTTCATCCTCTGGATTTGAAAGAAAGCCGAGCTCAACCAAAACAGCTGGAATATCAGGTGTGCGCAAGACAGCAAAGTTGGCAAAGCGGTGGTTGTTACTGGACAAAAGATATTTTTTCTCAACAGCATTTTGAATCATTTGTGCACAAGAGATTGAAAGGTTCATTGTTTCGCGTTTTGTTAAATCTATTAGGATATTAGCTACTTCGGGAATTTCTGAATTGAAATCAATGCCCATGAACAAATCGGCTTTGTTTTCTTTTTGAGCGAGCTTAGCGGCTTCTTTATCTGAAGCAACTCGGGATAAAGTATAAACGGATAACCCTTGCGCTGACTGACGCGGAGAGCTATCTGCATGTAGTGAGATGAATAAATTTCCCTGGTTTTCGCGGCTAAACTGAACGCGTTTGGCAAGGGGAATAAAAACATCGGTGCTACGTGTTAAACGGACATCATAACGGCCTGTTTTTCTTAAAACACTCGCTAAAATTTTAGCTGCTTTTAGAGTAACATTTTTTTCGTACGTTCCGCCTTTACCAATGGTTCCAGGATCAGCGCCGCCATGGCCTGCATCGATAATGATGATTTTTTTTGCTGGTTTTGGTTGAGGTTTAGGCTGTTCTGATTTGATAGCAGGGTTTTGAGGTGTACTGCTTGTTGAGGTCTTTTCTTCTATAAAATCAATGACATATCGATATCTGTGGTTGTTTGAATTTGGAGGGAGTAAGAATTTGTTTTTAATCGATAAAGCCTGCTTTAAAGAGAGAATCAATTGCTGCTTTGTTCCATTAACTTTTTGTTGCTCGGCTGACAAAACATAACTTGGTCTTTTTACCGGAATATTAAGCTGGCTGACATTGTTAGTATGTATTAAGACACTTTTGTTCTGATTTCCTTGGTAAATTGTTGGTGTTATTTGTTTTGTTGATTCAAGGACCAGACGAAAACCTTTAGGCTGAGAACCAAAGCGAATCTCAATAGCTGAGTTTGCACCTGCCAAAGCTGACCAACATACTACGCACAGAAAAAAGATAATTGAGAAATTTTTCTTAGGCATTTCCTCGCAAACACATATAATTTTTTGAAAACAAGTTGTTGATCATGACAGTAAGATCGTTTTATGTTATTGATTGCATAATTTACTATGCCGTTATCATAGACGAGACTTTTAAGAATTTAAAAGGATTTCGGCAAAACAGATAAAGATTAAACATTAATTAATAAAAAGTATGGTCCAAAACATAAATATTCAGGAAATTATATTTTTACCACAATTTATGTCTGTGCCGACTGTCATGGAGTTTAAAAAGCAGTGCCTAAAAAAATACTTATTGAAGCTACACACCCTGAAGAAACCAGGGTTGCCATTGTCGAAGATTCAAAATTATTGGACTTCGATCATGAACATACCGATAAAAAAACTATTAAGGGTAACCTCTACCTTGCCAAGGTTATTCGGGTAGAGCCTTCTTTACAAGCAGCCTTTGTTGATTATGGTGGAAATCGCCATGGATTTTTAGCATTTGATGAAATCCACCCTGATTATTTTAGAATTCCTGTTGAAGATCGAAAGCTTTTTGAAGAGCTGCGCAAGGAAGAATTTAAAAAACAGCAAGACTTAGATTTGGTAGATGAAGAGAGTTCTGATGAACCAGCAGATACTATCGCTGATGCAGATGACGGTAACTCTGATGATTCTGAAGATAACAACAGTGAAGAAGAAAAGCCTGAAACTTCTGGAGTAAAACGTCCACGTAGTGTGCGTGAGTTTATTCGTCGCTATAAAATACAGGAAGTTATCAAAAGTCGTCAAATTGTTCTTGTTCAAGCGGTCAAAGAAGAGCGCAATAACAAGGGCGCTGCGATGACCACCTATATTTCACTTGCGGGTCGTTACTGCGTTTTGATGCCCAATACAAATGCAACCGGGGGGGTGTCTCGCCGCATTAACAAAATCACAGATCGTAAAAGATTGAAGAAAATTCTGACGTCTTTTGAAGTGCCTGAAGGTATGTCACTGATCATTCGTACAGCTGGAATGGATCGTAACAAAACCGAGCTGAAGCGCGATTATAAATATCTTCTAAGTTTGTGGTCTGATATTCGTGACTTAACAATGAAAGCTGTTGCGCCGAGCTTGATTCATACCGAAGCTGATTTGATTCAACGCACCTTGCGGGACATGTATACACGAGATGTTGATGAAGTTTTGATTGAGGGCAATGAGGCCTATAAAGATGCCAAGGCGCTCATGAAAAAAGTTCTTCCGAGTCATGCTAAACGTGTGCAGAAGTACGCTGATGAATCTATGCCGATGTTTTTCAAATATGGTATCGAAAAACAAATTAATCAGATCTTCTATAGTCAGGTTTCTTTGAAGTCTGGTGGATATTTAATTATTCAACAAACAGAAGCTTTGGTTTCTGTGGATGTGAACTCAGGTCGGGCGACACGTGAACGACACATTCAATCAACCGCATATAATACAAACATGGAGGCTGCTGCAGAGGTTTGCCGCCAAATTAGATTGCGGGATTTAGCTGGTTTGATTGTTGTTGATTTCATTGATATGCCGGATATGAAGCATAATCAAGCAGTTGAACGGGTGGTGCGAGAAGCCTTTAATGATGACCGTGCGCGCGTACAAATAGGCCGTATTAGTCAATTCGGGTTGCTTGAGCTTTCACGCCAACGCATTCGCCCAAGCCTGAATGAAAGAAGTGGGATTCAGTGTCAAAGTTGTTTGGGAACTGGATACGTGCGCTCTCCTGAATCTATGGGCCTTCAATTATTACGCCTTATTGAAGAAGAAGCTGTTTTGAATAAGCGTGATGAAATTTGTGTAAAATTACCTAAAGAAGTTGGCTTTTATATTTTGAATCACAAGCGAAGCTATTTGACGCAAATTGAACAAAAAACAGGTGCAAAAATACTTCTTGAGCCGTCAGAAACTATTGGGAATGGATTTGAAATATTAGGCGTTGAAGGGGAAGTGGTGTTCTCAACAAGTGAAGAAAGCCAGGACTCTATATCAGCAAAAAAAGCTTCTCAAGAAGGGAAAGAGAGCAAGCGGGTTGAAAATAACAACCAGCGTGATGGAAATCGTAAAAAGCGGGACAGAGGTCCGCGCAAGGAGCAGAACTTGCCCAAAGGTGAAAATAAGTCATCGCAAGCTATCGAATCAACACCTGTAGATGAACAGGGTGGGGAGGCTCCCAAAGCTGATACTCAACGTGATGGAACAGCTAAAAAAAGACGTCGTCCTAAACGTAATCGCAATTCTGGTAATCGCGATCAAGATGACTCTGTTGGAAATAGAGAGCAAAAGCCAAAAAGTCCAAAAAAGCCTAAAGGTGAAGGTTCAAACTCAAGAGATGAAGAGCCAAGTATTCAGCCAGAAAATAAAACTGAGCTGGGAATATTTGATGAGAGACCTAAGAAAGGTAATCAAAAAAGTCGTGGCTCTAAAAAAGGATGGTGGCAAAAGCTTCTTGAAACGGATAATTAAGCTGGATGGCGGATCTTTACCTTTACAGTAGCAAAAGCCAAAAAAAACAACTTTTCGTACCATTGGATCCAGAGCATATCAAAATGTATGTTTGCGGTCCAACGGTCTATGACTACATCCATATTGGCAATGCCAGGCCCGTTGTTGTTTTTGATGTTTTATACCGTGTTCTGAGAGCCATATATCCTAGCGTGACTTATGCGCGAAACTTGACGGATGTAGACGATAAAATCATTGATCGTGCCCTTGAAAAACAAGTTAAAATCAATGACCTTACAGCGGAGATGATTGAAGCTTTTCAAAGTCATGTTGCGGCTTTAAATAGCCTTAATCCAGATGTGCAGCCACGGGCAACAGACCATATCAAAGACATGATTCAGATGATTGAGAGGCTTATCAAAAATGGTGCTGCTTATCAGGCTGAAGGCCATGTTTTATTTGATGTGAGCCAGGATGATACCTATGGCGATTTATCCCATAGATGCTTGGATGATATGAAAGCAGGTGCGCGGGTTAACGTTGAATCCTACAAGCGTAACCCAAATGATTTTGTGCTATGGAAGCCAGCTGATTCAAGTGATGTTGGTTGGGATAGCCCTTGGGGGTATGGTCGCCCGGGTTGGCATATCGAATGTTCAGCAATGATTCAGCATGTATTTAAAGGGCCAATTGATATTCATGGCGGGGGCATTGATTTGTTGTTTCCTCATCATGAGAATGAAAATGCACAAAGCCGCTGCGCCTTAAAGTATGATAATTTGGCCCAGTATTGGGTGCACAATGGACTGCTGCAAGTAGAGGGAACCAAAATGTCTAAGTCTTTGGGGAACTTCTATACTTTGCATGAGAAGCTGCAAGAAATGCCGGGGGAACTTATTCGATTAATTCTTCTGAGCAGTCATTATCGGCAGCCATTGGATTGGACGGAAAATCGGGTTCATCAATCACGCCAAACATTGAATAAATTTTATCAAGCTGTTGAGGGATGTGAAGAAGATTTTGAGGTAGCGGCCAGGTTTGAAAATTTAGACTCAGATTTTGCCAAGGCACTTTTAGATGATCTGAATACAGTAGCAGCTATTCAACGCTTACAGGATATGGCTCAAGAGATTCTGGTAACGAAAGGATCCCATAAGAAAGAGATGCAGAAAAAGTTTATTGCATCTGCCAGATTTCTTGGTTTCTTGGATCTTAAACCAGAAGACTGGTTCCATGATTTAACTGGAATTGATTTAACTGTTGAGCAAATTCAGGAAAAAATTCAAGCCCGGTCAGAGGCGAAACAGCAAAAAGATTATCAGGCAGCAGATCAAATTCGCAATCAGCTCCAAGCGCAAGGAATTGCTTTGGAGGACGGAGCGAACGGAACGGCATGGCGCCGCGTGTAGCGCTTTCACTGGTCCGGCGACAAGCGAATCGTCAAGGTCGGCCTATTGAATATCCAGCAGAATTTGAAGACTACTTTTTAGAAGAACTTCAAGCCCGCCTTTTATTGGTTAAAAAACCTTTTTCTAACATTTTATATCATGGTCCACCTCTTAAGCGGGTTATTCAATATTTAGAAGGCCTGTATAAAGTTGATGTGTTTGTGAATGGCGGACATGCATCACAATTCTTATCGGGTTGGCGGGCCCATTATGGTGAAGTGCTGCCTATTAAACAGCGAAACTATGACCTCGTCGTTTCCATGATGCATATGCATGCAGTCCCTGAGCCAGAGGTATTAATGCTGCAATATCATGCAGCTCTAAAACCAGATGGATTATTCTTAAGTGTAATGCCGGGTGACAATACATTCAATGAAATTAAGGACGCTGCCCTTCTGGCAGATATTGCGCTGTTTAGTGGGGCGAAAATTAGGATTATTCCTTTTTTAAGCGCTGTGGAAATTGCGCAAATAATGCAGCAGCGTGGATTTATTTTGCCCGTTGTAGACATTGATCGTAAAAAAATAAATTACTTAAACCTCAATAGTTTTTGGCAGGATTTAAAGGATATGGGTGAGCAAGGATTCTTGAACAAGGATATAAAGAAAGAGGGGCTTTTACCTGATCAATTTAAAAAAATTATGGAACGAGTGTGGTTGGAAAAATATAAAGGTGATGTTTCGGTTGATATTCTTTGGTTGCAAGGTTGGACTCCCGGCAATATGCCTGTTAAACAACTAAAACCTGGTCAGGGTGAGCAATCCTTGAAAGATTTTTTAAAGTAGAGTTTTTAGGAAAGTGGTGCCGGATGTCTGACTCGAACAGACGACCTACTGATTACAAATCAGTTGCTCTACCAACTGAGCTAATCCGGCAATGACATTATCTATAACGCTTTCTATAGAAAACGCCAAGAAAAATTTTCAATTTAGTGGGAACAATATTAAATGGGGCTGGCTCAGAATAACGCTATAAAGTGTTATGAAGGTACAGATAAGAAGCAGTCGACTAAGTAGAGCTAAGACAGTGAAGTCTTTTGTGGATAAATTAAGGTTGATGAAGATTATTTAGGAGCGGAAAAGCAATAGAGGTTGGAGTGAGGCTAGGCATTCTTGATCAAGTTTGTCCACCGCATCAAGGATAATTGATTGTATTATTTAAATAAAAAAAGCCCCAGCAGGGGGGCTTTTTTATAAGCAGAACTTTAAGCTAAACTTAGCTTGCAGCCCCAGCAGCACCAGTTGCTTCTTCAGTCGTGTTTGGGATCAACCTCTTTACAAAGCCTATTTGCTCATCAAGTTTTGCTTCTAAAGCTTTGATATTTTCTTCTTTACCCTTATTAAGCAAGCCCAATATTTGATCTCTTTTAATGGGATCAGTGTTTGAGAGCAAAGGCAGTAGATGTGTTACTAGGCCTTGATTTTCTATGTTACGATCTTCAATTTTTTTATTTTTACGTGCGACAAGCATATCTAACAAGTTTTCAGCTACAGTTTTGCCTGTAGAGTCTTTTGTACTTGTATCAAGTTTGATAAGGGAACGAAGATTTGGATCAGTATAGAGTCTGTCAAAAAATTCTATGAGAGCCTTTTGTCTTGCGTATACGCCTGTAGCTATTCTGACAGATTTCGTTCTCTCTACTTGTTCTTTATATTGTCGCTCTTCCGCTTCTTTTGCGACTTTTGACGTTTTTGTGCTTACGAACTCTTTTTCTTTCGGAAAGAGCTTCTCTGCATCGATTTTTGCCCCTAATATAATAAGCAGGGCCTGCATGCGAGCTTTATTATTATTGTGCTCACGTGGTGTTTCCGAGAGATAATGTTTAGCTCCATGTCCTATTTGACTGCCATATACTTGATCTAAAGGTGAATAATCATAGCATGAGTCGGGACTATGGTTGGTTTGGAAGTTAAGATCAGCACCATGTGCGGCTAAGTTAATTACATTTTCTTCCCACACTTTTCTTTCATGGCGAGCCAGTGGAAAAGGGTATTGCGGGTCTACAGCCAGATGAACTGGGCTGAATGGCTGACGAAAACCCCAAACTCGAGCTTCTTTGCTGTTTAGTTGCTCTGGCGTCAATTTACTGCGAAAGAGCGATATAAGATCTTTATCGCCTTTCAGAATGGCAAAAGAAAAAGGTGTCAGCTTGGGGTAACCTAACTTTTTATCTGTATCGGTTGTTTGCAAAGCTGAACCGATTAAAAATTGTTCAAAATTGAATCCGTCAGGTGCCTTGTGTGCTAAATCATATACAGGTGGCCCTTCATCTTCAGGATTTGAAACCAGGATTTTTTCGACGGTTGATTTTGCAAATTGCTCTACGTATTTGATGTTCAGTGGCGCTAATAAGAAGGCTTGAGCATCATCAGGCGCTAGGCTTTTAAAGTGAGACTCTAGTGCGAGGCCAATTTTAGTAACTTGATCCGGATCAAAAGGTGGTTCTGGGGGAGCTGAATTAATAATACTTGTAAACAATACAAGCGAAAGAAGAGTTAATTTTTTAATCATTGTTTAATTCCTTTTTAATATTTATTGTATCTTTAAATGAATAATCTCTCGTGTCAACTTTTTCTTATTCAATAACGGTGTTTCACTTCTTACTTGAATGGGCCTTCGCTTATTTTAATTAGTAGTATTTTTTGTTAAAATAATGAGTTGTGAAAATAAAATAGATTTCACAAAGTTGAGTCTTATATGAAAAAATTTTACCTAATCTTACAAAATATTTTCTCCTTACCTCTATGGCTCAGATTTTTGATGACGTTTGTTACAGCCATTATGGGGATTGCTTGGGGAAGTGTACAAAACATGGATTGGCAGGCGCTAGCAGCTATTGAGCCTTATAGTGGTATGGATCTAATCTCAACAGAGATTATTAATAGCTTGCCTGATACAAGCCAATCACTATTGTTTGTGGCAAATGCACAATCTTACGAACAAGCCTTAGCGTATGTTATGAGATGGGAACAGCAAGGCATATATTATAGTTATGCCTTTATTATTTGCTTTGCCTATTTTGTCATAAGTTTGATACTGCGACCTGTTAAGAAAAGAAATAGATAAGTTGTCTCGTGCTTTGAAGATAAGGATGGCGCACTCGAGAGGATTCGAACCCCTAACCTCCTGATCCGTAGTCAGGTGCTCTATCCAATTGAGCTACGAGTGCGTTACAGAATGCATACCCGACACCCCACAAAATTGCAAGTTTTTTTGGAGGGGTTTTATTTGTAGATTCTCAAAACATTTGATGTTCTTGTGCTTTCAGAGCAGCTAGCCTAGGGTGACTGTTATGATCTAGGATAAAATATGGATGAACTTAGTCAAAAAAAAACAGTTGTGAAGAAACGACTTGATCAGTTGGTAGCTGATCAGTTTCCTGAACTTTCACGGACTCAGGGTAAAAAGCACATCTTGCAAGGTCGGGTAATAGTTGATGAAGCTGTTGTAACTGATCCTTCATTAAAAGTGCCTGAAGATGCTGAGATTGTCTGTGACATTATAACAGCAGCACCAATGGACTTGACACCTGTTCCTATGTCGCTTGATGTTGTTTATGAAGATGAATATCTCATTGTGTTAAATAAGCCAGCCGGCTTGGTGGTTCACCCGGGTGCCGGGACGCATGAGCCAACATTGGTACATGGTTTGTTAGCGCATTGTCAGGGACAGCTGTCGGGGATTGGAGGTGTTGAACGCCCAGGCATAGTGCACAGGCTGGATAAGGAAACCAGTGGGTTAATGGTGGTGGCGAAAACTGATGCGGCCCACCAAGGATTAAGTGCGCAATTCCAAGATCGAACTTTGAAAAGGCGTTATCAAGCATTTGTTTATGGCCAGCCTTGGCCAATTGCTGGAACTATTGAGGGCAACATTGGCCGTGATTCATGCAACCGACAACGGATGACTGTACGGCAGTTTGGTGGCAAAGAGGCAATTACCCACTACACTGTTTTGGAAACGTATCATCTGAATACATCTGATCCTTTTGCAAGCTTGGTTGAGTGTAAGCTTGAAACAGGACGCACCCACCAGATCCGTGTGCATATGCTGCATCAAGGCCATGGGGTTTTGGGCGATACAACATATATAACGCGCAGTCACAAAAGACAGATTTTGCAGCGACTGTTAGCGGAACATCCCAGCCTTAATTGGTCTGAAGGCCGGCAAGCTTTGCATGCATATTGGCTTGAGCTTATTCACCCAATCACCGCTAAAACCATGCGTTTTCGTGTGGACTTGCCCACTGATCTTCTTGAGCTGAAACAATTGCTTGAGCAATTGTCAAATGAAGAAGATTAAGAAATTCGCTTGATTTTTGCTCCACATTGGCCAAGCTTTTGTTCTATGTTCTCATAGCCACGATCCAGATGATAAATCCGATGAACGGTTGTGGTTCCCTCCGCTGCCAAACCAGCTAAAACCAAAGCGACAGAAGCGCGCAGATCAGTGGCCATAACGTCTGCACCTGTTAAGTGCGGTACACCAGTGACAATTGCTTGATCGTTGCTAATGCGAATTTCAGCGCCAAGGCGCTTAAGTTCAGCGACATGCATAAAACGGTTTTCAAAAATTTTTTCTTCAATCACCGAACGACCTTTAGCGAGACACATTAGAGCAAGAAACTGTGCTTGCAGATCAGTGGCAAAACCAGGATAAGGTTGGGTTGATATGTCAACGGGTAGAATGGTTTCGGGCCCTTCAACCAGCATGCCTTTTACTGTTGGTGTGAATTTTACACCAGCTTGTTTCATGGCTTGAACTGTGGCAGGAAAATGATTGAAGTCAGCGTTGATAATTTCAATAGCACCTTTGGTAATAGCTGCTGCCATGGCATATGTCCCAGCTTCAATACGGTCAGGCATGGTTTGATATGTTGCGCCATGTAGGCTGGTTACACCTTCTACGGTGATGGTATTGGTGCCATGGCCCGTGATACGTGCCCCCATGGCATTCAAGAGATTGCCTAAGTCGGTGACTTCAGGTTCGCGGGCGGCGTTAATAATTTTGGTTGTTCCCTGAGCAAGGGTTGCCGCCATCATCAGATTGGCTGTTCCCGTTACAGAGACAATTGGAAAGGTATAGTCAGCGCCTTTCAAGCCTTTTGGTGCTTTTGCTTTAACATACCCGTTTTCGATTTCAATTTCAGCGCCCAGCGCTTGTAAGCCTTTTAAGTGAAGATCAATTGGCCTTGTGCCAATAGCACATCCACCAGGTAATGAAATTTCTGCATGACCAAAACGAGCGAGTACAGGACCAAGAACAAGGATAGACGCCCGCATTTTATTGACCATATCATAGGGGGCCAAGGTGCTAAGCTTGTCTGGCGCTGAGATCGTTACTTCTTTTTTTATAACTATCTGATCTTGTGTCACCACACAGCCCATTGCTGAAATGAGATTGAGCATGGTTTTGACATCGGCAAGTTGACTGACATTGCCAAGTGTTACTTTATCTGAAGTTAGAAGCGTTGCGGATAATAAAGGAAGAATGGCATTTTTTGCGCCACTAATTTCGATCTGGCCACGCAAAGGCGTGCCACCAATAATTTGTAGTTTGTCCATGATTAACCTTTGATTTTAGGAAGGGTGATGCCTGTTTGTTTCATGTATTTGCCCTTGCGATCTGAGTAAGCAACTTCGCATGGCTCATTACCCTTGAAGAAAAGAAATTGGCAAATACCTTCATTGGCATAAAGTTTTGCCGGTAAAGGCGTGGTATTAGAAAATTCTAATGTTACATGGCCTTCCCAACCAGGCTCTAGAGGCGTGACATTAACAATGATGCCACACCGAGCATAAGTTGATTTGCCAAGACAAATCACCAAAATATCTTTTGGAATGCGAAAATATTCAACGGTACGACCTAACGCAAAACTGTTGGGCGGTAAAATACATGTGTCGCTTGAACGGCTGACAAAGGCACTTTCTTGCAGATTTTTTGGATCAATCAGCGCGTTGTCAACATTGGTAAAAATTTTAAACTCTGGGGCTAGACGGGCATCATAGCCATATGAAGAAACACCGTAAGATATTTGACCTGAAGCGACTTGACGTTCAACAAAAGGCTCAATCATGCCATTTTCTTGGGCTTGGGTGCGGATCCATTTATCAGAGAGAATGGTCATTATACATTGCCTTTCTTTTGAGATTTCTGCTGTCGTTTTGCATGTTGTAGTTTTTTACGCTTGAGTAGATTTTCGCGCATTACTTTTGCCAAGCGTTCAGCGTTTCGTTGTTCGTAGGTTTGCGTTTTATCAGTCATCATTTACGTGCAGTTTCTTTTTTATTTATAGCGATTTTATTTTTATTTGGCTAGCCATGGAACGGGCTTAAATGTTTTATATATTCTTTTCAGGATAGGTGGTTTGGGTGTTGACCATCTTCCTGATGCCGCATGATCAATTTTTGGATCACCATGAAAGCAAACAATCTTGGCTTGATCGGGAATCTTAGCTGTTTTGAAAAAGCGTAAAGGCCAAGCTGGCAGGCAATGATGTTTAAAGGAAACAATATCTCTTTTGGGGAAAAAGTGCAGGTTGTTATGTTGGCGCATCTGATCTGTTAAATATTCCTGACAAGCTGTGCCATATTGCTTTTTGATGCTTGCTTGATGAGCAATGAAATAATCGTAAACAAAACGGTTTGACCCAACCACATAGGAAAAAAAGGAAGCCTGACCAACCTTTTTGAAGCGATGATTCCAATCACGGGTGATCCAAAATTCTTGATTTTTAGGCAAATTGAAAAGCGAATCTAATGATCCAACAATGGCAACGTCAATATCAAAAAAGAAAACACGTTCCCCTTCAAGAACATCGATATTCATGAGACCAGCTTCTTTTTGATATGTTTTGGAGATCCCTGAAATGAGGGAGATTTTGGGAAGGGGATGAATTTTGATATTGGTATCTAAGCCTTTAGCATCTTCTGTGAAACAATGAAAAGCAAGTGAAAAAGATGAGTGCTTTTTGATGCTTTTAAACAGTGCATTAACTTCCTGCGCGTTATATTTTTTGCCCCATTTGATGGCGATGACATTAATGGTTTTGGGTGAAGTTTTAGGCATGTATTCTTGACTGTAAATTCTTTATTAATTTAGACAAGCTGCTTTGCATTGTCTACGAATTTAAGGGCTCGTGTAGAGACCTTATCAAGGAAAAAATCATTTAAGTGGGGTGATTCAGCAAAAATTAAGACAAAATTATTGAAATAATTTAAAATTTAAGGATAATTTAATCATTATGATATGCAAAAATTACATATTAATACTTTTTCTTTGCCTGGTTTATTATGCGACTAGATCAGAAGGTCCGATTGTTGAAATTGATTTAGCAGCATGCAATGAGCAGGCAAATCAGATGGCTCTTGCAATGCGCGAGGGGGAAGAAGAGGCAGCGAGAGCGAATGCTTTTAATTTTGAAAGACCACCATGTATTAATAGCACTGGTCTTTCTGATCTTCTTGGCCCTTTTGCGCCAGTTCAAAAAACGCCAGAGGAATTACAAAAAGAAAGAGAAGAAAGTGAGCGTAGAGAGGGGCGTGAAAAACAGCTGTTTATAAATTTTCGCCAGGAAGAATGGGATTTATATCGTCGGGCGAGGCCTCATATTACTGATCGTGAAAATGAATTTATAATGGATCAAGTGAGGTGTCAAAACAAGGCTCCGTCTACTTTCCTGATTAGCTTAACAAAGGGTTTCCCAAAGAATCAGGATGCGAATCCAGCTTCTTTTCGTCGTGATTTGGCGCTGTTACACTTATTAGCAAATCATCGCGAGTATTTTTTCCCCCACCAAGATGGAATGCCGGTTACATCTGCACGGTTGACTTTGTTTGAATACTATATAGATATTTATAACTCCCGCATTCGATCTGACCAAGACCAAGATGTTTTAAGTATGCATCAGCTTATGCAGCGCTGTTATGATGTAGAGCCTTATGGCCACCCTGGTAGTGATGATTTTGAGTGTTCTCTAAGCTATATTGTAGCTGCAGTTAGGCGGACATTATTTAACTTTCGCACATATTATTTAAATCATCCTCTCTTGCCTACTGAGATGTTGGATCCTTTTGAGAAAAAGGTTTTGAACATGTATTATGTGACGCATAGTACAATGGACTTTGGTGCGCATTTACTACGATGCACAACTTATGGTTTTGGCGAACAGCCGTTTGATTTGGCTCATTTTCTGCGCTCAAAAAAATTTGATCTTTTTATTATGGATCAGCAGAACAAAGAAGCAAAGAAGAAGGGAAAAACGCAACATGTGTGGGCACATCGAAAAATGCCACTACAGGTACGTGTAACGCAAGATGGAAAATTGACGGTTTCTATTCTGTGCCGCACTCCTTACAAATCAGATAGGAGTATCGATCAAGGGTTATTATTTAAGGGGCTGGCCTAGATAGATAGCCTGATATAGGGTATTTACATGGTTGAAAGGCGCTCTAGGCTTAGCAAGTACAAGCA
>MDTA01153728.1_pt1 | contig 56265 bp, 65 predicted proteins | sample 811151 | NCBI WGS metagenome assembly MDTA01 (sample SAMN05326648, study PRJNA326480) | marine metagenome | isolation source: seawater | place: Indian Ocean: South | collected 2010
AAGCTGGCAACCTCATACCAATGAGTCAGGCACAAGGTGGTAGATAATGGCAAAGAAGTCCCCTCAAGAGAAAAATGTAGACCCTTCTATAGCGGCTTATGTTAATTCAGTGACAGAAGACCTTAGCAACAGAGTTGCGGCTTTTGAAACGCTGATTGAGAACACAAGACAAGATGTCGGGGAACTACGAGAGGACGTAGCCAAAATGAGGACAGGCGTAGATGCTGCGTCTAATTCTATAGAGGTTATGGCTATAAAAGCTAAAGACCTCATAGATGCAAGATTAAACTCGGCTGGTGACATTAACTCAGACTTTAAAGCTGAGATACACGACATCATATCCACCTACACAGATCAGGTAGCTAACTTTCAGATATGTGTCGATGAAATGACATCAAAGTTAGAAAGATATTTCGACAAAGAAAAGTACGCAATCACCAAATCAATGATTGCCAAAGTTATTAAGGAGGAGAAGCTACATGGCTAAAACTAGACCTATTGGCGAACAGCTACGCTTTCTCTCTCAATATTCAGGGGAGCACATCCTAGATGATTATCTCGAAGCGGCTGAAAAAGGTGGTCGTACTGTTAGCGATCTTCTTGGTGATCTATTTGATACCACGGGAACTTTCGACGCCGACGTGTTCCAGTTTCGAGAAGACCCCTCCAATCCAGGATTTTTTCAAGTACGAGTGGGCCAGTTCGTTGGCGCAGATACAGGCTGGATCACAATCACGTTCACGGATTTTGCACAGTATGTAGCAGATGCTTTAGCTTATAAGAACGCTGCGGAAACAGCGAAGACACAGACGGAGAACGCAAGAGATGACGCACTTCCTGTTATTAACAACATTAGCAGTGTTATTACTACTGCTAACAGCATTACTGATGTCAATACTGTCGCTGGACAGGTTACTGGCTCCCAAACCTATACCGTCACGGCGTCGGGTGGTAAATACTATTTCGACGGAACGTCGAATCCGCAAATCACGATCAAAGAACAACACACTATAACTTTTGATTTATCAGACAGTTCGCTTTCTACCCACCCGCTAAGGCTCAGTGAAAGTGAAAACAATACTGGTAACAATCAATATACGACAGGCGTGACAGTAACAGGTACGCAGGGTACGGCAGGCGCAAAACTTGAAATTGTTCCTGGCACATCGACCCCAAGACAACTTTGGTACTACTGTACTAACCACACCAATATGGGTAACTCCATAGCTGTCAAGAAGCAGAACCTTGATCTTCTTGCAGATATTGATGGTGATATTACAACAGCAGCCCAGACAGTTGCTCCATCAATAGGAAATGTTAATACCGTTGCCACGGATATAGCTAATGTAAACACCGTTGCCACAGACATAGCTAATGTAAATCTTGTTGGCCAAGACATAACCAATGTCAACGCAGTTGGCCAATCAATAGCGAATGTAAATACTGTCCAGACGAACCTTGCAGCAATCAATACAGTTTCGTCTTACATATCTGATGTAGGTACGGTTGCCTCAAATATCAGTGACGTAAATGATGTTGTAACCAACCTTACAGATATTCAGATAGCTGCTTCCAATGTCGGATCAGGTAAAGACATAACGATAACTGCTGGCAGCATAGGAAACGTCCAGACTGTCGCAACAAATATATCCTCAGTAAATAGTGTCGCTACTAACATGACTAAAGTCATTGAGGTTGCAGACGATTTACTGGAATCTGTGTCTGAGATAGATGCAGTTGCCGCAAGTATTGCTAATGTAGATGCTGTTGGAACAAGCATTGCTAATGTAAATACACTAGCCCAGACAGCTAATTTATCGAATATTAATACGGTCGGAACAAACATATCCGACGTAAACACCGTATCTGGTATCTCAACATCAGTATCAGACCTAGCAGACATCGAGAATGGTAATGTAGCAACAAACGCCATTACTGGTCTTCACTCGAATATATCTTCGATTACTGCTTTAGGATCGAATATATCTAACATTGTTACGCTGTCTAACAGCATCAACAATGTAAATACACTTACTCAGTCTGCAAACCTAAATGCAATGAATACGCTTGCCCCGCACGTAGGTACGGGCCAAGACGTAAATCTTGTTGCTAATTCCATAGCTAATGTGGATCAGGTTGCAGCAAATCTTAGCGATGTTTCTGCGGTTGCAAACAACAACACCGACATTTCGACTGTTGCGAGCAACGTAACAAATATCGTCTTGGCAGGACAAAACGTCAGCCAAATATCTACAGCAGCAACTTATATCAATCAAATTATCTTAGCTCCAACCTACGCAGACGACGCACAAAAATACGCAACCCACGGCGTCAACAGCACATTCACTGACTCACAGGGAAATGTTGCATATTCTGCAAGACACTATGCTGCTACGGCTCAGGCTGTAGGAAATGCTTTTGTAACAATCCAGGGAGACGAAAGAACACCTGGGGACACGGACGACGTTGTGGCCAATGGTGCGGCAGACTCTATGTCGATTGTTGGTCTTGGAGGTGCAAAAGTAAGAACAGATCAAGCCAATGACAAAGTATTTATCGACAGTAGATCGGTCGCTATGGCGGTTGCGTTAGGATAGGAGAAATAAATGGCAGCATATCAATTTAAAAACGCAACTGGAGACAGCATAGGAACGGCTGGATTGGACATATACACAGTCCCCTCTGGTCTCAAATCTATAGTTATTGGTTGCACAGTGACCAACATAACAGGCGCATCATTGCCTGTTGAGGTAAAGCTCATCAAGGCAGACAACACTGTAATCCATATCTCCAAGTCGGAGCGTGTTTTAGGTGGGACGACACATGATTTTCTTAGTGGTAAAAAGCTAGTGTTAGACGCTGGAGAAAAAATAAATGTCGTATCAAAGACCGCCAATTCACTGGATTGCGTTGTCTCAGTTCTGGAGGACGTAGACTAATGGCAGAAGCTACTGGAATATATGAAGGAACAGCCTACGCAGACAAGACTTTTTACGGCATTAAGCAAAGCAATGTAAGTAGTGATACGACCGTAATTATTATTAATGATGGGACGACAACTGTAGTCCTCCCAGACGATAATATCATTGACCCAGATGGCTATAAGACTTGGTTCTGGTCGGCTGATACAGTCAGCTTCAGTTGGGGTTCTAATGGTCATTTATTGATGGAGTGGATATGAGCCAGATTATTGATTTAGGAAAACTTCGTTTTCATTTTGCTGGAGAGTATGACGCAGCACAAAATTATGAAGTAAACGATGTCGTAAAATACGGCGGTAATGTCTACGCATATACATATGGTCTGAAGACAAGCGGAAACCTACCTACTGATACCCAATACTGGGCCTTAATGATTGAGGGCTTCAAGTTCGAGGGTGTCTACGACAATGCAACAGCCTACCAAATAGGTGATGGTGTTACTCACGGTGGTAAGGTTTACATCTGTATATTAGATAGCCAGGGCAACACTCCACCCAATGCAACATACTGGTCTCAGTTCGCTGATGGTATCCAGTGGGAAGGCACGTATGACAACGCTACTGCCTACCAGAAAGGCGACATGGTGATATATGGTGGGAATACTATATATATCGCTAAAGTCGATACGACAGGAAACCTACCATCCGACACGACCTATTGGGAGCAAATGCTTGAGGGTCTTGGTGTCGAGAGTGTATACAACGCTGCGACGGCTTATGCGAGGAACGACCTAGTAGGTTATGGTGGTTCTGTTTGGAGAGCCAAACAAAACACAACAGGCAACGCCCCAGCAGCAGGCGCAAACTGGGAAAAATTCATAGGCGGTGTAAAAGCAACAGGTGCTTACAACAACGCCACAGCTTATGAGATTGATGAGTTAGTTTCGTACAACAACACACTTTACCGTTGTATTGCTGATTCAACAGGAAATGTTCCGACAGACACTTCTTATTGGGAACTCTTTATCGTCGGTTATAACTTTACTGGCGACTACAACAACGCTACTGAATACCAAGTAAATGACATCGTAAAACACGGTGGTCAGCTATATATCTGTACTGCAATATCAACTGGAAATCTTCCTACAGATACAAGCTATTGGGCTCAGTACACGTCTGGAACAGCTTGGAAGGGAACATATGACGCTGCAACAGCTTATGTCTTAAATGACATAGTTAAATATGGCGGTCAGCTATATATCAATATATCTGCATCAACTGGTGTTGACCCATCAGACACATCTAAGTGGGCTACATTTGTAGAAGGCACATCAAGCTCTGGTGCATATAACAACGCAACCAACTACGTCTTGAATGACATAGTTAGTTATGGCGGCAGTCTGTATAAAGCGAAAGGAAACACCGTAGGTAATTTGCCTACCGACACGACTAAGTGGGACTCCTTTATTACGGGAATTAACCCAAGAGGTGTTTGGACTACAGCCACAGATTACGAGCCTGGGGATGTTGTTGGTTACGGCGGTAGCTCTTATCGAGCATTAAGCGCACACGCATCTGCAACTTTCTCAGCAGACTTAGCAGCTTCAAGATGGGAGCTTTGGTCTGGTGGTATTAGATTTATAGGCACATGGACAACTGGCACTAACTATCTAAAAGACGATGTAGTAGTCAGTGGTGTTTCTTCGTACATAGCACTTGAAACTCATACGGCTGGAAATTTTGGTACTGATGAGGCGGCAGGCAAATGGACTCTCTTAGCTACAGGAGGTTCAAATGTAATACCAAGTCAATCTGGTAATGCGGGCAAAGTCCTTACAACGGACGGAACTAATTATGATTGGCAACTGCCACCAGGCGGTGCTGAGTGGGTCATCAAGACAGCAAATTACACGGCTGTTGATGGTGATAGACTCCTACTCGACAGCAGTGGTGGAGCATTTACCATAACACTACCAGCATCCCCAGCAATAGGGCATGAGGTTGTTGTGGCAGATGGTACAGGTGCAATTAAAACAAATGTAGTAACTATAGCTCGGAACGGCAGTGTTCTAGCTGGAGCGTCAGACGATCTTGATTTTGACATCAATAATGTATCGTTAAGGCTCGTTTATTCCGATGCAACAAATGGATGGAGGATCACATAAATGGCTATTCTTTTATCAACACTAATGGGAGTGGGTGCGAGCGAAACCTCTGACGACGCTCGCGAGTTTAAAAACCACCAAGATTGGTACGGTCAGTTTGGTGGTCAATCTCCTACTCAATCGACAAGAGACCCTGGTCTTGGAACTGGCGCACAGAATAGGTACATAACTGGAACCGCTTCATTTACTGTTCCAAGTGGAGTTAGCAAAATTCGCGTGACTTGCATTGGTGGCGGTGGAGGAACTGGTAATTACAACTCTACTTATTACGGAAATTCTGGAGCAGGTGGAGGCGGGGTTGCCTCATCTGAATATAATGTAAGTGCTGGCGATAATTTGACTATCACTATGGGTAACGGCGGTGCTGGCCATACATCATATGGTAATTATGGCGGCAACGGAGGAACCACATCTGTAACTGGCCCTAACAGCTTATCTGTTTCTGCAACTGGTGGTAATGGCTCTTATTACAACAACCGTGGGGGCGGTGGTAGCGGCACTTCATCTGGCTCAGGCGCAATCTCTGGTACACAAATACATCATTCAGGCGGTACTGGCGGCTACGGATCAACAAATGCTTTCGGATTTGGCCCTGAAGGGTACGGTTCTGGAGGCGGTGGTGCTGCGGGCTCATTCCAAGGTACTGGTGGTTCAGGTGGTAATGGCCAAAATGGTGGATACACTTGGACAGGCGGTGGCGGTGGAGCCATCGGTGGTTACAATGGAGGAAATGGCGAAGGTTCTAATACCGCTTCACAATACTACTCTTGGGCTGGTGGCGGCGGTGGCACAAACGGCCACGGCGCAAACGGAACTAACAATACTCAAAACTTTACTGGCTCTAATGGCGGTAGTGGTATTCTTAATAAGAATTTCGCAACCAACGATCCAACCAATGATCGTGGAGAAGGTAGTGGTGCGAACGGTAAATACCAAGACGGCTCATGGATGGCCCACATGAGAGGCTCACGCTTCAATTCTGGCGGCGGCAGTGGAGCATCAAATCAGTATTCCGTTACTTTTGGAGGCGGAGGCGGTAGTAACGTAAGCTACTCCGCGAAAACTTTCAATGGTGTCTTAGGTATGCTCCTTGGTTCTGGCGGTGCAGGAGCCCCATGCCACGATAACAACTTCGGCCATAATCAGCACGGCCCTGGAGAGGGTGGTAATGGAGCAGGCGGTGGAGGCGGTGCAGGAAGCACAACCAACAACAGTTACTCTGGCCGTAACTGGGATCACAATCTAACTTTTGATACTGGTGATCTTGCTTACAAGTGGAAGACAGGTAAAACCCAAGACAACTCTTTAAGGCTTCACGGTCAAGGAGGCCCAGGTGGGCCTTTAGGTGGCGGTGGCGCAGCAGCGGGTACTTACGCTTCTGGAGGAACTGGAGGTATTGGCGGTGGCGGAGGTGGCGGAACTGGCCACTACAGCAACACGTCTTATTATGGATATGGCGGTAACGGCGGTGGCGGTTACGTGCTTATTGAGTGGTAGGAGATAAACAATGGCATATTGGGCAAGAATACAAGACGATAAGGTAGCTGAGATTACTCAAATTGATCCTACTGGCAAACATCACCCTGATCTCGTCTGGGTGAAATGCACTAAAAGCACGGGTGAAAATGACTCCTATGATTCTAGTACAAAGAAATTTACAAAATTCGTTGTACCTGAACCTCCTGCTGACGCAGACATAGCTCGCGATAATGGTGGCGCAACAGTCCAGGGGGAAGAGTTACCAGAATAAATAAAACTTAACTTAATTTAACTTAACTAAAGGTGGAAATTGTCAGAGTTTATAACGAACCTTTTTTCTGTCCCTGTTTGGCAAGGACATCATTCAGACGAAGATTTAAATAAAAGACTCAAAGACCTTTGTTATCAGTGGAGGGATAAACCTGAAACTGATGGATTGGTATCTGATGCCTGGGAACAAGGAAAAAGGTCTAAAGAAAAAGAAGAACAAGACGAGAATGGTGTTACCACATTCTACTCAGATAATTTAATTTTACGTGATGAATGGTCTGAATGTGTAAAATTCATTACAGACTTCTGTGGACATATGCTGTCTACAACCCACGATCTTTCGGACACTACTATTTCATTAGCAAATATGTGGGCAACCATTTACCCGCAAGGCGGATATGTTCCTCAACATATCCACAACAATACAATGATGAGTGGTGTTTATTATGTTCAGGCTAAAGAAGATGCGGGCGACTTAGTTTTTACCGATCCTTCTTGGATAGCAAAAGGAATGATTGCTTTAGGAAAGCACTCCACAGCATTTCCTCATAGCGGAACTAAGTTCACTATTCCCGTCCATGACAACAAGATTGTTATTTTCCCCTCATGGCTTCCGCATCACACTTTGGCAAACAAATCTGGAGAAGACAGAATAATTATAAGTTTTAACCTCGTATTTAATAATGGGGCGACAAACCAAATTATTAAAGAGAAAGAGGTGGAGGATGTTAGCTGATTACTTCACAAGACATGACATTCTTAATGATGAAGAAATAGAACTACTTAAATCAATAGCCGAACCAAATCAAATAAGAGCGGGTATTGGTGGATGTGAAGACGACAAGTCTTGGTTACAAAAAATTAATGATAAGTTTAAACGTAACTCAACAATCTTTTGGTTTAAGTCAGGAGACAACTCCGAAGCTGATGAAATAATCGTAAAGGTTGTAAATCATATGATGGAAATATCTCATAACATTTATAACCAAACCCTCCATCATGTCGAGCCAGTTCAATACACTCGGTATGGGCCTCTACATCATTATGGATGGCATATGGATTCAGGATTTGTGGTGGATGGCGACCAACAGATAAGAGTAATGAGTGCTTCTGTAGAATTAGACGACCCTAAAAGCTATGGCTACGGCGGTCTTGAGTTCAGAGACCACCCAAACCCTAGACCAAAAGTACGAAAGGGGACGATCACTTGCTTTCCATCGCTTATTATACATCGTGCAAGACCTGTGTTTTGGGGTTCCCGTTCATCCTTAGTTATGTGGGGTGGGTATTTACGCAATGCAGGCCAACAGGATGATACGGCAGAATGAACATAGACCTCGACAATGATGAGCTTAAAGCTCTTCTAAGACAGGCAGCTAAGGAAGGTGCTAGACAAGCCCTGTCTGAAGTTGGTCTGGATGGAGAGGATGCTCAAGAGGATATAAAAGAACTTAGAAACCTCATTGACTCGTGGCGTTCTGCAAAAAAGACGATGGGTCAGACGGTGCTTAAAATAGTAACATCGTCCGTGCTGATCTTTATAGCTTTAGCGGTGTTCATGAAACTAGGTATAAATATAGGAGAATCTCAATGAAATTAAAAATTTCCACACCCTCGATTGGTCGTATGAAAAAGTCTGGATCAATGTCCATAAAGGACAGAGCCCACACTCCAGTATGTCCATCTTCAACCAAGACGACTGTACGAAAAGGAAAAAAGGCAAAGAGATAAGTGTCCTCAAAACGTGAACTTAAATTAATTTTAGACTTAGAAAAATCTGACGCTTGGCAATACCTTACTAAGATCATGCAAGACGAAATCGTTCAGGCTGCAATGCAGATGGGCGAAGATGCTAGTATGACGTTTGATGAGGTAAACTTTCGACGCGGTGCTATATGGGCCGCTAACCGCATGTTAGAAATGCCTAACAGGATAAAAGCTAAACTCGAAGCCGAAATAGCCTTGTCTAGCGGGGACGACAAGAAAACGCCAAAGGATTAAAGTCCGTATATTAACCAACAATTCCCGCTACGGCTGGATAGGAGATAGAAAATGAAAGGCAATGTCCCACAAGACAAGGAACAACAAGCATCTGCGATTGACGCGATAGCCTCAAAAGCGATGGGAGTCGAACCTCAAATGGCAGCACCCGCTGCAACTCAAGAAGCACCCGCGCAAGAAACACCAAGACCACCAGAAGACTCGGATCAAGGTAAAGCTGCGGCACAAGGATCACCAGAAACAGAAGGCGATGCGATTACAGCAGAAGCAGTAGTCTATGAAATCGACTTTGGTGATGTAGATAAAGAAGGAAACAAGAAAAAGCGAAATCTGACAGAACAGCAGATTAAAGCTACCTTCGACAGATATTCTGCAATGAATTACAAGAACGCACAGTATAAGCCTGTGCAAGACGTGATTGAGCAGATCGCCAAACAAAACCCAGGCATGGATATGAATACCATGGCGCAAGAGATGATTAACATCTACAACGCCCAGGTATCTAATCCGACTATGGGCAACACCCAAGGCGATGCATCTGGTAAAGATCAGACAGGTGCTCCACCTGAAAGCCTCGCAGGTATGCTAGGTAAATGGGAAGAAGAAAACGCAGTTTCTCTTCCTCCTGGTTACAAAGACATGCTTACTCGCGGCGCAGGTGAGATGGAATTTATGAAGCAGGAGTTAGCTCAGACGAAGAGAGCACTTCAGCAAGTTCTAGCACAATCACAAGGCGTAGCAGACGCAGCCAAGAACCAAGTCCAGAACAGTAACAAGGACAAAGTGACTGCTGTGCGTCAGCAAATTGCTAACAACCTCGACAGGACACAGCAGGCATTAGGTTTGCCAGACGACAAGGCAGACGACTTTATGACCTTCTTTGCCGAGCGAGGATTTACACAAGAAGACTTTATTGATCCTCAGCTAACCCTAAAGGTTATGCAGGATTTTAAGAACAATATGGATAGCCCAGAAATGGAGCGTATGCGTGGCATCGCCCAAAGAAGGCAATCATATACAGGTTCTTTAGGATCAACACCGTCGGCTGGTGGTATGGATACTCAGCAACAAGGCGACTCTACATTTGATAAGATGTCTGCCGCTATAATGAGTAAGAAAGGAATTGGATAAAACAGGAGGTACGTTATGAAATGGTCTAAGCCAACATACGAAAACATTCGTCTTGGATTTGAGATCACGATGTATGTGAAATCCTTATAATTCTCTCCCTGAGACTGCCCCTTTGAGGTGATAGCTTGAATCACTCCCACCTCTTAGGGGATTTTTTTTCTAAATAGGGACGAAAAACCTCTTCGTCTGGCATACTATATCCTCATACGACAACCACAACGCTAAGGCTTTGTGCGTATACATAATGGGAATTGGGATGTTTTGACCCCGTTTTCTCGACCGAAACCCTCTTTTTAACCTGCTATATAGGAGATTTAACCATGGCAGCTATTCAAGGATTGCGGGGAACAGGCGAGTTCACGACTGATTTCCGCCCGAAAAACTATCGAGAGCTTTTTACGCTCTTGGAACCAAATGGTAATGCGCCTCTAAACGCATTGCTTGCTATGGGATCATCAGAAGGTACAGATGACCCAGAGTACAAAAACTTTAGAGACGAGCTTCCTGATCGTAAGTTGAAGGTCAATGGTGCTGTATCGTCTACTTCGACGACCACTGTTACTATTGATGCATCTGACGACAATAAGTTCGCAATCACTGGTGCTATTGTTGTGAACAGTGAAACAGGCGAAGTAATGCATGTTACTGCCGACACCACTGCAACAACTTTAACAGTAGCTAGAAACATTGGTGGTACTTCCCACCAGATTGCAGATAACGCTGAACTCTTCATCGCTGGCTTTGCGGCGGCTGAAGGTGGAAATGCGCCTACTGCTATCAGTTTCGACGCAACTGTTGCAAGCAACTATACGCAAATCTTTAGGACTGCGTTCCAAGTATCAAATACTTTGAACTCAACCTACCTGCGTACAGGTGACAAAATGGATGAGGCTATGACTAAGGCTCTCAAACTCCACATGTCAGACATCGAAAGAGCTATGTTCTTTGGTGTTAAGCATGAAGAGAATGGGTCTTCTGCACAGCCAACCCGTTTCACTGGTGGTTTGTTAAACAGTCTTACTAATGTTGTAGACGTTACGACAGACTTTGCCTCATACGGTGGTTCTACTGCTGGTCAAATGACTGAAGCAGGCTTTGATAGCCTACTGATTTCATCCGTATTCAAATACGGTTCCAAGCAGAAGATCGCTTTTGTTGGTGAAACTGTTGCTAACCAACTTCAACAGATCGGTAAGGATCGTTGGAAGCCAACAACTTACGAAGGTGCATACGGAGTTAATTTAACTCAGTACACCACTTTCGCAGGGGACTTAATGGTTCACTTGCATCCTCAGTTCAGACAAATTCCGAACATGAAGAACGCAATGATTATCGTTGATTTCCCATATCTGAGCTATCGCTACCTTGAAGGTAGGGACACTCAGTTGTTGGAGAACAGACAAGCACCTGATGCAGATAGCATCAAGTCAGAATATCTGACTGAGTGTGGCTTGGAACTTCTTCAAGACAAGGTACATTCATATATCAAGAACTGGTCTTCTCGATAAGGGACGACCGTTACTGGTAAATGACTATACTAGGGGGGTGCATTTGCACCCCCTTTTTTATTGTTAGGAGGAAAACATGACAAAAGACAAAAAACCTGTCCGAGCTAGGACAAAAAAAGGACACTATAAAGCTGACGATCCTTCGACCCCAGATGTAAATGAAGCATACGTCCAAGACGAAAAACCTACCCCTGCCCCCTCACCTGCTCCTGCCCCTGCCCCTAAAGCAACAGGAAGCGTTTGGTTTGAGTCCAGGGAAAAAGAGCCATCAATGTTTGAAGTGGCTGGCATAGGCCCGATCCGTAATTTTTCTACTGGTCGTCTTGAGTGGGAAGTTCCCGCCGCAGATGTCGATAGATTTATGGCTAATCACTTTGTAAACAATGGTCGTGTAAAAAAGAAGTAGGTGACTTATGGCTGAGACTTTTACAAGTAATAGTAATCCACATAGACGGGATAAATACTCACCCCTGTCTACGTTGGTTATGCAAGCACTCAGACGATTTGGTGACTTCCACCCTGGAACCGTAGACGGCGACGTAATGTTGATGTTCTTGGAATTTGCGAACGCAATAATAGACGATATTCGTCTTCACCCATATCACGACACTACGAAGCCTATTGATTATTACGAGTCACCAGAAGAGTGGAGGGCGATCCCAGACATAATTCTAATCAACGGGATGCTGTATCACTATGCGCTTCAACAAGGCAGTGACAAGTTACAGATGTATATGCCGCTGTATAACCAAACGATAAATTCTCAGCTTTGGCAGCAGCATAACGGTAACACCAAGATACAGATGAAAGTCGTTGATGACGGAACTAACGAACGTAACTCGTCTGGCAAGACGAGTAATATCAACGGGACTGTAACAGCGTGACATCATCTATAAAATCTCCCAGTGGAGTTAAAGCTAAGACATACGCATATGAAGACTTTCAAGGTCTTGATACATCGCGTGATGTAACTTCGCTAGATACTGGGAAAGCACAACATCTTGCTGGTCTTGTAAATGCAACGTGTGATTGGAGGGGTCAGATAGTTAGAGACCCTGCCTGTGTCCACGTTCAAGGACAGCAGAAGGTAACGCACGTTGCTTTCTACAGTAAGAATGAGGTTTGTTTTGCAGAAGAAGACGGTGAAGCAATGAATTTTGTTTCTGACCGTGGCCACACTGTAGATAAAGTTCACGACTTAGGAACGGTTGTTTCATCAACAGTCTTTAACCAATCTGTCTTCCTCGCTGCGCGAGGGCGACAAATGTACCGATACGATGGTATCAACTTTAACGTAAACCAATCGCCATCTCTGGATCAGTTGAGGCCAGCTTACTGTGCGTCTGTTCAAAGGCGTCTTGCTGTAGCTGGAATCCCTGGTAAGGAAACGGAAGTTCATATTTCTAGGGTAGACCAAGACGAGATTTGGCCAGATGACGAAGCAGATGGAGAGGTCAGTACATTACGGGCTGGATTTTTTGATATAGCAAATAATCTTGGCACAGCAGATCAAATAACAGGTCTAGGTGCTTTCGAGCAAAATAGACTTGTGATCTTCACAGCAGACCGAGCACTCGTATACAAAATTGACCCTAACATAGATCAATGGATAATCGACGACAACGCAAACATCTATATCGGCTGTGCGAGCCACAATACAATAACCAATGCGGGGACAGATTTACTTTTCTGCTCGCGATCTGGTATCCACTCGATAAAGAGATCGGAAGAGAACGGAATCCTAGTATATTCCTACAGCATCTCGGACAAGATAGACCTCCTCTATCGCGAATTATTCAACTCGGTAGACGACCCAGAGACGATCTCAGCCGTATTTGACCAAGACGAAGGCCAATACCACATCTATTTTCCGCAGCCTGGAGGGAAGCTCTGTAGGCGTCTAACGCTTGCTATGAACCCTGAAGGCGGAGAACCTCAACCTAAGTTTAGTGAGGGAGAGTTCTTAAATGCACGATGTGGTGCGTTTCTTAATGGACGCTTTGTTATTGGCACGACGGGTGGCATATATGATGTGTTGAAGGTAGAGCAAGAGCTAGATGACTCATTTACCCCAGACATGCAGATAACAACACCCCTTTTATGGCACGGAAGTCTGCAAGATATAAAGGAAACACAAAGTATAATTATCCAGGCAGCAGGTAAGGGCATCATCAACCTAACTGCCCAAGACCAAAAGGGTAATATCATCGGTGAATTAGTGATAGAAGTTGATGACACTGTGGACGACAACTACTTCGCAGATGTGCCATTATCCAGACAATACGAAAGAAAGTGGTCTCACCGCTATGTCGCCGCACAATACAGGATCAAAAGTAGCGGGGGCGCGGGGCTTCTGAGGATCATTGGCTTCGCAATTACAGTGAGGAATTAAAGCATGGCAAGAATCAGACAACAGTATCCTCAGAATTATGGTTCATCGGGCAATATTAATACCGAGTTTGAGACCTTAATTCGCTATTTAAACGCAGCAGAGCTAGGAGATAACACTGTTGGAGAATTGCTTGGCAAGATATTTGATGCAGATGGTAATTGGTCTGGCCCTGTAGAGTTTAGAAAAGATAGCTCTGCTGGTATCCAGTACAGAATTGGTACTTACTCAGATGCCTCTCTTGGATGGCAAACTCTCGTAACCCTCGATGAAATCAGGGGTGCAGCAGGACAACAATCATCAGAGATTGGTGCGCCTATATTCTACGCAAGACAAGATAGTGCGGCCACGTCTGGCCAAACTGAATTTGACTATGCGTTTGTAGCAACAGATGAGCTTCTCGTTTATGTGAATGGTGTTCTTCAACAGGAAGGCGCACTAAACGATTACACGAAAAGCACAACAGGTGGCAGCACAAGCAACGGCTCAGTAACCTTTAACAGCGCGGTTACTACTGGTCAGGTTGTCTCGATATTCAAAGTCCGAGCAACATCCATCACTGGCTACACAAGATCAGACACAGTTACGACTGCCACGCAGATTAACTTTCCGTTTACTTTCGACGTAAACACAAAGTTGCAGGTCTATAAGAACGGTATTCTTCAGAGAGAAGGTGGTACGTTCGACTACACGTCTATTCCTGCTCAGAATGTTATCCAGTTCAACACAGGTGTGCCAGCAGGTAACACTATTTCAATCATCACAGTTGAGAACACATCTGTTCAGGCCGTGACAGGATTGATGTTTGAGGAAGCATTTGTAAATACTGCTACTGGCCTAATTGAATTTGACAAGATTGGTATTGCAGATGCGGATATTGCCCAGGCAAAAGTAAGTGGTCTTGTAAGTGGTCTTGCAGAAAAAGCAAAAATTACTGTTGGATCGAACTCTCCTACTACACCAGCAACAGGAGATATTTGGCACGACACATCAATTCAGCCAAACCAGTTAAAGTTTTATGATGGAACTCAATGGTTGAAGACATCTCCAGAGTCATCTCTACCTACATTCTCTACACCCGATGCTGGTAAGTATGTAAAGGTAAATGGAACTGGTACAGCCCTAGAATATGGGACAATAGATTTAACATCAGTTATTGCCACAAACCAAAAAGGTGCGGCGTCTGGTGTTGCCTCTCTTGACTCAAACGGAAGATTGCCAACAAGTCAGCTACCAGAAACACTAGCTTCTGATAGTTACTATCACATAGAAGCGACTGCTTCTAATGGCACTTACGTTATTAAAAGAATTTTTAAGCAAGCTATTTCAATCGACGCACTCTCGCTCATGACCACATCTGGTACATGTAACGTACAGCTTGCGGTTGATGGAACTGGCGTGGGTAGCACTTATAGCGTGTCATCTACACCAAATGAAATAGCATTGGGTACGCCTATTCAGGTCATTGCGAACACTGCATCCCACAGTATTGGGTTCATTGTTACTAGCGCAAGTTCTGCGGCTAACCTTGAAGTAACCTTAGCTATAGCGATTGCGAGTGATTAATAATGAAAACAAGAATGGCAACTCCTGAAGACATCCCTATCGGAATAGCGATGTCCAGAATTTTCTACGAAGAAGGTGACTTCGAGGGTGGAATATTCGAACCAGAGGTAGCTGAAAAATTTGCATTAGACGTTATGGAAAGCCCGCAAGGGTTTTGTTGCGTTGCGGAAGACGATGATGGAAACATCAGAGGTATGCACCTGGGCGGTATCGTTCAGCACATGTTTGGCTCTAGTGGCCAAGCAATTAGCTACATCTTCTTTGTTGAGCCAAGCTCAAGAGGAGGAACCGCAGGGCGACAAATGGTAAAGAGATTTGAGAAATGGGCTCTAGGAAAAGGGGTATTGGATGTCTTGGCAGGCAACGACTCTGGAATAGAGATAGAGCGCACTAAAGGTTTTTACGAAGCACTAGGTTACAAAGTTGTAGGTTATCAGTTCAAAAAATTGCTGACCGAAGATACAGAAAAGGAGAATGAAAATGGGTAGACGTTCTAGGCCAAAGCCGCCACCAGATTATACGCCTCAGCGTAATGCGGCGAGGGACTCAACAATGCAGACGTATCAGCAGCAAGCTGATGCGTATAACGCTGCTGTTGCTGATTATAACCAAAAGATAACTAACGCCCAAAATACCCTTTCTAATATTGGGGAAGGTTTGCGTGGGGCTAGTATCAGTAACATCTGGGACGACCCAACAACTGCTGATGTAAATGAAAACTATCTTATGCAGACGAACGCACAAGGTCTGACTTATGACGATAGATTAAGAAACGCAGCCCATACACTGCGTAATTTGCAGGCTCCTGAAAAACCTATTTTTAATCCTACTGTTACACCAACTCAGGGTGGGGTTGTTACATTAAATAATCTACCCACACTGAACGCCCTAAACTCAACTGATATTTCTGGGTTACAAAATCAGGTTGGTGGATACCGAAGTCAAATAGACCAGCTTTATGCTGATAGACAGGCTGAGGAAGACAGGGTTAGGGGAATCTATGGTCAGTACCTTGTAGACACAGCAAACTTCGATAACGATATTGACAGCTTTGGTATTAGCGATCTGTCTGGTATTAATCAGATGCAGAGAGACCTTAACACTATGCAAGCAGGTCAGTATGGAAATAGAAGCGTACTACTAAACCAGCTTGATCTTGATGGTGATGGGGTATACGGAAACGAAGAGCAAAGCGTTCAGGCAGATTTCAATCGCTGGAAAAACAGACTTGGCGATCTCCTAAGAGAAAGAGGGGAAGAGGAAACACGTATTAATGATTTCTCTAATCAGCTTTATGCCGACATCGACGCAGCCATGGGGACAGCAGGTGGATTAGGCTACACCCAGACAGGTGAAATCGCGGCCCTAGAACAGCTTATTGCTCAGAAAGAAAGAGAAGCAAGACGATTTAGTTCTGAGTTAGGTTTTGACTTTAGTGGTCAAACAGCAGAGCTAGGTGTATTAAAGGATCGTCTGGCGGCTTTAAGAGCAGAAGGCGCAGCAGAACAAAGCAGAGTTTCTGACTTTATAAGTGGTCAGAATCAGCAGTATCAAAATCTTTTTGATACAGCTATGAATACAGGTATCTACAGCAAGGCTGGTATTGATGCTCTGGAAACACAGCTTGGTGCTCTTAACTACGGTAGAGATAACTTCTCTGGTTGGGGTTACAGCCCTGGCAGCGTAGGCGGTTACTACGGTGGTCTTATTAATCCACAAATTCAAAACCTCAGAGAAAGAAGGAGTTCTGCATTAGATCAAATCCAAGCAGGTATTCAGGGCGCAACATCAGGTCTTGACGCAATTCCTTTGTATGACGAAGACGCTATTCGAGGAATGTACGATCAGGTAGATGCGGCTGCGGCTGGTCTGAATCGTTTCTCTGGAGGTAGAGCAGACACCATGGGTAGTGAAATTGCTACTCAGCGACAAGCTATTGATAGCAAGTTGCAAGAGCTTATGACCTACAGAAATCAGCTTGAGGAAGATGCTCAGGCAATGATGGAGCAAATTGAAAGTGCTGATTACTACAGCCTAGAAGATTTAACTGATCCACAAGCTAGAGCGAAGCAAATGCAAAGTAACATTGATCTCTACAGAGCAAGACAAGCTATGGATGAGATTGAGTTAATTATGGAGCAGCTTGCTGGTCAGAAGCAGAGGTTGGAACTTGACGCGGCAAACGTGGCGGCAAGAACAGCAAATGCTCAGGGACAGTTAAATATGGTTGATGGTGTTCCTCAGTTCGGAAGCTCAATCATAATGCCTCAAGGAGCGCAGCAGTTCTATAACACCTTTGGAGATGACGAAGAGGAACAAGCATACACCGCGAGCAGATCACCATTTAGTAATTCGCTTAATGCAATAACTATCGGCGGTTAAGGAGGTATTGCATGGCTTTTGGTGCAATAGTTGGAGGCGCATTAGGTCTAGCGGGTTCCGTATACGGAGCTAACGAGGCAGGTAGGCAAGCACAGGCAGACCGTGAGTATGCTATGTGGGAGGCTGAACAGGCCCGTAATCAAGCCGCCGCTGAAATGGCAATGACCGAACAGGATCGTAGAGATCGTCTGGAGGAAAATGCCTATCAACGTGTAATGAACGCAATGAACCGCACTATCGCGGGTCAGGAGCGTCAGTACCAGCTTGATGAATTAGCAGACTATAAGCGTACTCTTTTAGCAGAACGTGCGGAGGATATTCGCAGGCAAGTCATGGAAGACAGAAATGCTGCAAGACAAAGAGCATTTCAAATCCAAGAGATGCTAAAAAACCAAGAGCTTACGGCAGACGAAAGAAGGTTTGCTATAGATCAACTCGAAAGAGCACAGTCTATTGCTGAGGGTGAGCGAGAAGAAGAGTTAATTAGGTTCTACGAAGATCGTGCTGAGAAGCAGATAGAAAGAGACTTCTATCTTCAACAGATGCAAATGGCTCGTGGCGACTTCCAAAGAGAACGTGAAGACGACTTCCAATTTAGACAAGACATCATGAACAGGATTGATCGTGTCGGTGGTGCTGTACAAGCAGCATACGACGAATTGGATTATGTCCCACGCATGAGAACAATTAACCAGGAAGATATAGACGTAGAAGCTGCAAGACGAGAAGCTGCCTATGTTGGCGATGTGGATCGTGCGGCTAAGGTTGTTGCATCAATAAACGAAGCAGACCTTATACGTGGTGGTATAGACGTAAGTACTACTGGTACAGCCAGAAGAGGCCAAGTTGCTGCTCGTCTTGCAGGAGAGTATTCCGATGCAAGAGAAAGAGCTTACAACGAGGCTGTTGATTATATAGCTGGCAAGACAGGTGCTATTAACGCAACTATATCTGGATTGATGGATCAGCAAGACCAACGTCTTGCACAAGTGGCTGGTGTAGCTAACCAAGGCATGCAGTATCTAAGTGCAATTCCTGGCGTATCTTCAGCAACAGGCGCATACCAACTGTTGTCTGGTACACCTACTGGCATACTAGATAGAGGAATTTCCTCAGCCAACAATTACAGATCACCAGTAAACATTAACACTGCTGTCTACGACAGGATTATGCCTGGTTCTGGTCTTGCAAGTTATATGAGACCAGGAACTACGGCAGACACCCAGGGCTTTAATATTAGGTCTGCTATTTACAACCCATATATGGCCCAGTTGGGTACAAATATGGTTGGCAATCCTATGGCCGCTTACACATCTAATGCTGCAAATGCTAATGCTCTTGCGAGAAGCACGGCGGAAGCAGCAGCAAATGCAGGTCGTGCTGTTGGTCAAAGTTTTAATAAGTTTTACAACGACAGCTTATCGGGAGTACTAGACGATTGGGCAGCAGGTAAAGCAGAAAAAGCCCCAGAGGGTAGCTTCTGGAAATGGTTTGGGGATTCATAGATGTTTGGCAATATAAATATGTCCCAATTCGGGACGGGTTGGAATCAAAGCCAAGAAAACATGGAGCGAAAGCGTGTTGAACTTGCTAAAGCCTTTGAGGAATTTAAGGCATCGAACCCCTATGCCACCGTCCAAGACTTTCAGTCATTTATTGATATGGCTTCGGGAGGAAGCAATTATGTTCGCGGAGGGGCTCCCTCTGCTGATGTACTCACGTCTCTCGCTGAAAGAAATAAGACGGAGTTTGACAAGAAACAAAGGATGGACAGAATAAACGAGCAATCAAAACTTGCTAGTCTTCGAGATCAGGTAACTCCATTATTCCAAAATGTTTTAATGTCTGGCAACAGAGAAGGTGTAGATCAGCGAATAGCCGATGCATATAAAGACAATAAAGAACTGGTTGATATGCTTGGTGGAAAAGATTTTCTCACTACATTTAATCAAACAGCTTATGACAGAGGTATGTTTGACATAACCTCTAAAGCATTGCCAACAATTAAAAACATGATAGCCATGAGTGGCGGGAAAGTTGATAAAGATGCTATTTCTCGTGCCACAGGCATAAGTCCAGATTTGCTTGACGGTGCTATTAAACAAGCACAAGCAGCAATACAAAAAGAAAACGACACCTACTTTTTTAATCAGCAAGCAGAGTTATCACGACAACTTGCAGAGCACATAAGTGATGGCGGTGATGCTCAAGAATGGCTTGATGGATTTAATAAAGAAGGAATTACTCAATTAACTGAGTCTCAACAATCAGCCTTATTAAGTAGAGCCGAGGGTATTGAGGAAAAAAGGATAAACGATCTAAAAGAAGATGCTCAGGTTGATTTTAATAAGGTAATAGCAGGATTTAGAACCGATCAAGAAATAGATAAAGCTATGTATCGGATGGATCGTGTTCAACTGCGAGAATTATTAAAGAATAATATCATGCAGAGTGTAGTTCCAAGACGATTAAATGCATTGTACCCAGACGGTATTACAGATGCAGACCTTGATCGAATAATTGATACTGAGATAGCTGCAAGATCAACAGAGCAGCAGGCCGCGAATGAACTCAAAGCATCGGAAACACGCACAGCAGCCGTCAGCTTTGTAGATGACGACATGGAAGCAAGATCAAACGCATTTACATCCAGCTTTACTGGTTCGAAGGTCGATCCAATTATCACTCAAGCTGCAAATGCCTTTGCTCAAAGGTACTACATGGATGGTGTTACCGAAACAATTCTTACGCAGGCTTTTGCTGATTATGCCGAGAAGAATGATGGCAAATTAAATATGCAAGACATGATTAACTTTGCTGAAGGTGAGTTGAGAACACAGCATCCGAACGTAATGAGCAAGCAAGATGCTAGAGCTATGAAGATTAACTCATATCAAGACACGCAAGGTATGTTTAAAGTTGAAACACTAGATCAATCTCTAGCAGGTGAGCAAGCCGCTATTCAGAGCTTTATTACCAGTGCCAACAGCGATCTCGATAACATAGCTAATAACCACGAAGAAACTTTCGCTAGTGCCAGAGATATGATGACTGCCATTAACGAATTGGAAGCTCAGGTAATTAACGTCGCTAATGCAAGTAGGACAGAGCTAAATGCAAGACAAATGAACCTGAACAAGTGGAAGTTGCCTGGAACTAATTCAGACTTTAGAGGCTGGGCAACAGAGTGGGAGAAGTTGTCTGAGCCTCTCGCTCCATTGCAGCAACAACTACAAGAGCTTAAAGCTATTGCACAAAATCGTCTTGACGCAGAAGCAGATGCAGAAGCCAAGAAGATGGCCTTCACAGGTAATAACAGAACCGCTATGAACAATATACTCGCTGGTGCTGAGATTGGCGAAGTCATAGAAATGAATGGACAGCTAATGCAAGTCGTTAGAGATAGGGGACAAGGAAGTAGAAACTCTGGCGGTAAGAAACTTGTACCTGTACCTGGGCCGACACGAAAGGAAACATTAGAGTATCTAGCTAATGGTCAGCTTGGCGACATAATCACGCATAACGGCATGGAATATGAGATCGTCCAAAACACTGGTAGAGCAGCGCGAAATCAACCTACAAAGCTAGTACGTCGGTAAGGACGACAGCACACCCATACATTAGGTAAATTATCTCCAGAAGCGGAAACTGGAGAACCGTACTAATGTCTGATAAATATGGATACAAGTCTGTACTGCCCTCGGCGCAATCATCATCGCCATTTGATACAGATTACCTTGATGATATTGATGGCAAAACTGCCCTTCAAGACCCTAGAGTTCTAAACGACCTAAGAAAGTATTATTACGAGCTAGGACACGACACCACCCAGATGTCTGACGAAGACTTGGTGGATGAGTTCTACTCAGATAAGACGTGGGGTCTGCTTAATACAATATCAGCAGGTAAACGTGCCTACGAGACTATGACCGCATCTCCTGAGCAACAGGAACGTATGCGTCGTCTTGATGGATTGTACGAAAAACTCCCTAGCTTCTGGCAAGAAGGTGGTCGAGGCGCAATGTCTGCTATCGCAGACGGAACACTCGCTGTTATTGCCGACCCAATTAACTTAATCCCTGGTGGTAAAGCTCTGCAAGCTGGTGCTAACGCAGCAAGAATAGGCGGTAAGTCTATTGGTCTTGGAAGAGCAGGTTGGGAAGGAGCTAAGACAGGTGCTAAATACGAAGCTGGTATAGGTGCTGCACAGAATACTTTAATGGGTGTGGCTGACCAGACAAGAGACATTAATCTTGGATACCGTGATGAATATTCTCAACTTGGATTACTGGGCGATGCCACTGTTGGCGGTGTTGTGGGTGGTGCTGTTGGTGCTGGCATTGGTGCTGGCGCAGGTATGTACGGTAGGCGTACAGGTCTTCAGCAACGTATGGGCGCACGTTACCTCGGCAAGACGGAAGACGAAATAGCAGAAATGACCTTCCGCGAAGCGGAAGAAATGAAAAAGAAAGCTGGATTTGACCCAGAAACAGGTACGTTCAGGTGAGAAAAAGGATCAGAAAAGACTCCAGAAGAGGTAGATGAAGCACCTTTGTCTGCTGAGGAGACACTTAGCCCAGACGAATTAAAAATTATCGAGAATGAAGCTGCCCTGGATGCAGAGATCAGGGCTCTCGAAGAGGCTGAGACAAGCGCAAGAGTTGACGAGCTTGATGATGAAGTAATTCTTGATCTGCAAGATCGTATTACCAAGCTAAACGAAATCAAAAACTTTGGTCGTCGTCTTCAGACAGAAAAAGAAGAGATCGACGAGTTAATATCTAACGTCGGAGCAGATAACGCAGAGGCTATAAAGCGTAGAGACGCTTTCACAAAAGCCGCATCAGACTACAGATATGCAATAGCTAACATTGACGACAGTGAAAAACTCACTGCGGCTGTTGATCGTATTATTGAGGGTCTTAAAAGACCAGATGTAGACGCGGAAGCACCAGAAGCTCCCACAGCACCAGAGGCTACTGGCGGTGAACCACCAGCAGGAGCCGCTGCCGCCCCAGAACCTACAGTAAAGACCGAAACTCCAACGCTAGAAGAACCAGTTGCAGGGGGAGATACTACGCCTGTTACACCGTCTGATGCTCCCCCTGTGCCAGAGGTTCAGACAGAAGTAGCTATTCCTTATAGAAACAAAAATCAGGAAACACAGATCAAGACAATTCTCAGTGACAACGGTCTTACTGAGTCTGACCTTGATGCAATACTTAGGAATCCAGATAACGACGTTGTTATTACTAGCAAGGACGGCAAGCTCACACAGAAAAACATTCAGCAGCTAAAGGATAATATAGCTTTAAAGCAGGCTGACAGTGATGCTCCTCCCCAGCTAGACACAACACCACCTGAAGCACCAAAGTTAAAGTCGGAGCTTCGTGGTCTTGCAATAGCCAATGGCGTTGATCCCAAGACATTAACACCCAGTGGACGTGCTAAGTCCATAAGTAAGGCTCGTGTCCAAAAAGCTATAGACGAGGCCGAGGGGGAGTCGGAATATACTTCCCAGGTTAAAACTGAACTAGACGAAATCCTAGATTTAATAGGCCCAGACGAAACAGACCCAACGGTTGTTCAAAGGGCAATCAGGTCTATGGCAAGTGCATCTGGCTACAAAAGTGATGCCGATGATTTAATTGCTTTGTATGACCATGGCTACTCAAGTGTTGTTCGTAACGAGAGTATTGTTAAACCTCTCACCAAGACAGAACAGAAGAAAATAAAAACCTTAGCCCGTGCTATGAAGAAGCGTCCAGAGTTCGCAGAAACTCCCATGGACGTTATGGAAACACTAGCAAGACAAGAGATCATTGCACAAAGGTCGATAGACAAGACACCTGTGCGTGGCACAGGTGAGGCTATTGCAGACGCATCAAAGTTTACGACTGCTGGAAGATCGGCGTCTACTGGAAAAATCCAAGGGTTCCTCAAGCGAGGCACTAGGATTAAGAAAGGCTCAGACTACACACTAACTGATGGTGTGAAAGTAGGACGAGCACAGTTTGGTTTTGAAGCTGCACTTATCAAGGCGCGATCTGGCGGTGTTGATATTGTTGAATACATAACACTTGGCCCAGAAAAGATTATGACCAGAAATGGTTATGTTGATGTGCCAAAAGGAACCGTTGCGTTTGCCGATGGCGTGTCTGGCAGGCCGTTTGACAGCATGGAGTTTGCTCTTGAGTTCAGGAATGGTGGCAAGCCTAAGAGGGCTGTGGCCGCTCAAGCTGCTGAAGTTCCAGTAAGTAGAGGTGCAGAAGAGGCAGAAGGTCTTACTAACCCTGACGCCATTAATCTAGCCGACTTACTAGAGAAATTTGGCGATGATCCTGAGACTCTTGTAAGAGTTTTAAAAGAAAGAGCTAGAACAGACAATACTCCAGCCAAACCTAAACAGGAGATGCTTCCTGTTCAGCGTGGTAATAAGTATTTAATCATTCGAAACAAAGAAAACCCTACAGATGTAAGGCTTATTGGGCGTTCGCAGATTGCTGCTGGTGCAGATATGTCTGCTCTTCTTGGTAAGAATGGCGATCCAGCTAAGTGGGAAGCTAGGTATCTCCCTGAAGAAAACTACACCCAGAGAAAAACCAAACTACAACAGCTATTCGATCAGCTTCCTGAAGAACCTGAAGGTACAGTAGCGGGAACTCGTCTTGAGGTTGGAAATCAATCTGGCCGAGGAGATCCAATAGCCTTCGAAGATATGGCTGATGTCAGGATAGACGCAGACAAACTACAAGACGAAAGAATTGTAGAGGCGTTTGGTTATGTTAGGCGACCGATTACAAAAAATACATCGTTAATGGATGTGTATAAAGTTGCTCGCCAGCTAGACATGAGCACAAACTGGTTTAGAAACGGCGAGTATGCAGACGCACACATCAAAAGGCTAGAGGCTATCTATTCCTACATTGATGAGGTGGCCCCAAACGGATTTATCAATAACCAGACAACTAGGGCTCAATCTGTTGCAGATGTTAGGGATGTATTCTCTAAGTATTCTAAAGAAGAGATTGAGAACGCTGTTGATTTTATTGAGAGGTTGGGTGGCGATCAAACCATTGGCCCGAAATTCAGAGAAAGTATTAGTGGTAACTACCAAGAAACTAATTTCAAAAAAGATGGTGGTATATCTCAGCAAATTAAACTTGATGGACGCTCTGGATCATTTACTGACAGGACAACTACTCTTTATCATGAGGTAGCTCACTGGGCTTACGAACACATTCTTACTCCTAGAGATAAGTTAGAGTTCTGGCGCAGTATGAACAAATACTACGATCCTAAAACTGGAGCGTTAGATTTTGAAAGGCTGAAAACTGGTGTCTCTATATACGGTAGAGGCGGCGATAGGATGCCTGGAATTGCAGACGAAATAGTTGAAGTAGAAGGTGCTGCACGTGGTGATGGTTCTCTAATTGTTAATTCATTAGACAGCCCACAAGAGTTCTTCGCTCAACAGTTTGAGGTATGGGCTACTCGACAAAGAAACATTGGTAACGATAGTTTCTGGTTAAAGATTACCAAGTACGTCAAAGGCATTATCAACAGGTATGCCCGTGATGTTGAGATTGATCCAGACCTAGAACATCTCTTTGCCAAGATATTGCCAGACGACCAGCGAGCTAAGTTTAAGCTAGGTGATGCTACTGATGCTAAGTCAAAACGTGGCCCACATATTATACGTCGGGCAGACGAGCTTAAATATATAAGACGAGAACTCGAAGACGCAATAGATCGAGACAGTGCAAGCGGAATTGTAAATGCAACCCGTGAACTCCTTGGTTATATGCTTTCTGTTGCGCCTCGATATTCAAAAGGTAAGCGAGCAGACCTAGCCAAGAAAAAACTCAAGGCATCTTCAACTTTCAGTCCGTTTAACGGCATGAAAGGAAAGATACACAACCGCATCGACGAGTTATCTGGGATATTAGCTATCAACAGAAACTCCTTAGATGGCCTATCACCAGAGTCAGAAGGCATTGGTTCGTCTTACTGGGATGATGGTTTGTCTGAGGGTCTCGATGAGCAAGCTGCTGCCGACAAAATCATGGAGATATTTGCTCGTGGTGGTCTTGGAGACGAGGCTATTCCTCTCAACAATACGCTGGATGAAATGTACCAGGCACTTGAGACTGCTTTTCAGGTTGCTGAAGGCGGGGCTATGCGGGGTTCTAAGCCAAATGTCACTGGCACTAACCCTAAAAGACCTACAAGAAGTAAGGCGGCTAAGAAAGCCAAGACGAGAAAGGCTAGAGAAGAAGCCGCGCTTGATGGTGATGCAGCACAGACAGCAAGAACTACGCCAAACAAGCGTAAGCGTGTAACTCGTGATGACAATAAAGGTCTCGATCCAGACAGTGTAGGAAGCATACAAGACTTACCAATTACAGAATTGCGTAAGTTGTATGTTAAACACAGAGGCACTGATATGGGCGATCAGATCGCCATCCAGTTGCTACGCAAAGAAAAGTCAAAACCCCTCAAGTCAAGACTTGTTCCTGTTCCTAAATCTATAGGTCAAGCAGGTAAAGCAGACTTAGAGAATGGTTATCTTGATGCCTTAGAAAGTGGAAACCCAGAGTTAATAACTCAGTATATATCTGAGCTTAACAGGAGAGCACTCAACAAAGGCAAAAAGAGAGGCGATCCTACAAAGGTTCAGCCTAAATACCTGTCTTCCAAAGTAATCGAGCAAGAAGTCAGAGACATGGTTGGTCTTGCATCTAGCGATGGAATACCTCCCTCTGCTCGTGCTGGAATACGTGACCTGTTGAGTTTCATTACTCATCGTGATCCAGAGGTACAAAACACCTCTCGTGTGATGACGTACAGGATGCTCAACCTACTCAACAAGACGACACGAGACTCTCTTGGCGAGACGAATATATTATCTGCCGATGATTTAGCCAGGGTAGCTAATGTCCAGCCTAGTGAAGTTGGCACGTCTGTCTTTGTTGATGTCAGAGGCCCAGAGTTTAAGAAGTACCGATCAGATATACGTCGTATGTCTATTGGTCTTACAAAAGGTAAGTCCTCTCCTTTCGATCTCATGCATGAGATAGGTCACATGGTTGTTAGGTCTGGTGTCTTGGAGCCAGGTGAGCGTGACGCAATCGTTGAGGCTTACACACGAGCTAACAACAAGACGAAAGACCGTATCGAGAAGTTATATGCAGGGAAATATGCAGACCGTACAGACGAAGCAAGAGAAGACCTGTTAGCACAGGAGTGGTTCTCTGAGTCTTTGGCTGAGTACATGGCAGAACGTGTAGCAAAAGGCGACATATTAAAAGCCTCTACCACGGGAGATGTTTCATCTCTCAGGATGATGAACACATTCGAGCGAACGCTGGACAAGATGCTTGAGTATGTTGCTTACATGGTCAATGGACTGATCGGAAGGAATGATATTAAGCAGCAATTCAGGCGTCTTGTTCTCTTCGGAGATATGTTTGAGAAGCCAAGACCAAACGCCTTAGCTGATGTCGTGCGATATGGCCCAGCAATACACCCAGACCTTGCCGCTGATGCTGTAAATGACTACATAATGGCGTCTCCTCGTGCCAAACGAGAGAAGATGCTTGAGTTTGTAGAGAATGGACTGAGCAGAAGTGGGGACGAAGTTGTTCCGTTCTATCACGGCACACCAAACGGGTATGCATTTAACAGAGCAGACAACCCTAATGTCGTCATGAGACCCAGTGCTAGAGGTTTCTATGGGCCAGCAACATACTTAACAGACAGCCCAGGAGCCGCATCTCAGACGTATGCCAAGAAGCCAACACCTGAGTCCATAAGGAATCAGATCATGGACTTGGATGTGGCAGACGATGTGAAAGAAGAGCTTCTTTACGATGCTTATGAGTTGCATGATGTTAGGAAACAAATATCAGCAAAACGTCGTGACTATTACATCGCTAATGCTGGTGAAGAGGCCGACACTGTAAACACACTGAAGGATGAGCTTGATGAACTTGTTGACATGGAACAGTCACTTCTTGACAACTTGTCAACACAGGGTGTCAAAACCGATCCCCTTGTAGTTCCTGTGCTTGTGAGGGTTCGCAACCCAATTAACTTTAGACATAACGCTAGTTATGAGTCTATAAATGATCCTGCTCTGAGAAGTATCATTGACTACTTCAATATGACAGACACACTCAACCTCAAGGCAATGCAGAGATTTGCGGCAGCTTTTGAAGCTGGCCCAGTGACAGGTAGAGACACCTACCTTGGTCTTGTTCGCATGCTCCAAGATTCTGGTCGTGGCAAGTTAGCCGCTCAAGCAGAATTAAATGAAGCGTTAGATGATCTTGGCTATGACGGGATGCTAACGACTCACTACAACACCTTGGACTCAGTTGGTGCTGACTCAAGGATGTTAAACGGTGAGACTTATGAGGGTGAGCAGATGCCTCATATGGGTTTACTTGTCTTTGATAGCCAAAACATCAAGCACGTAGACGCAAACGAGTTCGACTCTTCTGATCCTCGTCTCTATCATCGTCTTGAAGAAGGCTCGATGAAGTCAGGTACGCTTGGTGCTGTTGTTAGATCAATGGCAGACGAGCAAATAGACAGCGTTGCCGATCTCAATATGGGTGCTGTTGGTGAGGTGCTTGAAGAATCTCAGGTAGAAAGATCACTAACATCAGCCATCATGTCTATGGGTCGAAGACGACCTGCTACTGATGCTGAAGTTAAAGCACTTCGCAAGCATGGCCCTCTTGGATGGTTCTCAGAAACATCGAAACGCCTGAAGGATATGGGCGCACACTGGTATGGAGATTGGTTTAAGAACCACTTCCCAGACGTACACCAGACGTTTGCCAAGAAATACTTCCCACTGTACGACGCAATGAAGTCATTACCAGACGCACAGGGTTGGGTTGGTAGCTGGGTTCAACGTGGGCCAGTAGCTCTTGGACGTGCTGTAACTGGAAAGTCTCCTAATCAACCTAAGAGCTATACACGAATTGTGTCTGCTTTAAGGCGAGGAGATAAATCAAGACAATACGCGGCTCTCAGTGACAAAGAGAAAGCAGTGTACTCCAAGATAAGAAATGCTCTTGATGCTGAATGGTCTGAGATGTCTGCACAAGGCATCATGGTTGGACGTAGAGCAAACTACTTGCCACAAGTCTGGAATAGAGACGCCATCAACTCAAACAGAGATGAGTTTCTAAACGCCATGGCTAACTTCTATATCAGAGAGGGAGATCGAAACGGTATCCCTGCTAGAACTAAAGAAGAAGCAAGCAAGTTCGCTGACTCCATGTATTACAAACTGGCCGCAGACGATGCTGATGGTGTGTTTATCCCAGAAGCAGGAGGTTCACGTAATGCAACGTCAGATCATATTGATTTTACTCGTATGCTTGATCTTGAAAACGACCCTTATAGTCTTAATGAGCTAGAGAAATTCTTAGAGGGAGACCTCCAGAACCTCCTTGTTAAATACTTCGAGGGTACATCAAGACGACTTATCCAGACGAAACACTTTGGTAATAACGTACATGGTTTCCACGATTACATTAAAGCTGCGAGCCAGGGAACACGTGGTATTGCTGATCTCTTGTCATCAAACAAGATATTCAGGAAAGACTTCGACACCCTGAACAGTGCAGGAGAAGTAGAAACTGTTGAGGTTATTGATACAGTCGCTATGCCTTTCTCTGGAGCAAGAGATAACTCAGCTAATGAGTTCTCAGAAAACCTACTTAATGTATTCAAGTCCAGTGGTGAGGCTGCTGCAAGACAACTTCTTAAAGATATAGCTCCAACAGGTGCGGGCGGAAGAGTTCCGCAAGCATATGAAAGACGAGTAGATGCAATCGTCGCCGCCCTTAAAGATTACAAGGGTGAGTCAGTAGATTGGGATCAAAGCCAGTACTACATGATGATGAACTCTATGCGTCTGGCACTCAAGAAGCCTATGAATGGTGTCGGTGGTAAGCGAGTAAACGAAATCACCAAAGCTATCAAAGGATTTAACAGTGTAACTCTACTTGGTTGGACAACTCTAACATCTCTTGGCGACCCTGCCCTTACCCTAATCCGATCTGGCTCTTTCCAAGATTGGTACAAAGGTATGAAGACAGCCGCCCTTGATGAAGATTATAGAAAGATGATCCATGACGTAGGTGTTGCGATTGAAAACATCGTACATGAGCGTCAGATTTATATGTATGGAGCATCTAACTCCAAGCTAACTAACGCATTTTTTAACGCGACTATGCTGACGCCATGGACAGACATGAATAGGCAAGCCGCTGGTGCAGTTGGTTATGAGTCTTTCAAGACAATGCAACGCAAGGCTAACAACTTCTACCGAAGGGGTGTACCTATTGCGGAGCAAAGCCGAGACTACAAGAAGGCGCATAGATATTTAATGTCTTATGGTCTTGGTGAGTTCTTACCTACTGGTGATCGACACAAAGAAAGACTGTCAAACATGAAACTGCTGAGTGAAGACGATGCAGTTCGTCGTGCGGTCATTCAGTTCGCTGACCAATCTATCTTCCAGCCGAATCCAAATGACATACCTATGTGGGCTCAGACACCTATAGCCTCCCTGGTATTCCAGTTGAAGAGCTTCCCACTGATGATGACTCGTCTTGGAAAGTACACGCTGGACGAAATGTTTGGTGATATGGAGACAGGAAAGCTAACAGTTAATCCAAAACGCATGAACAGAAATGCTTGGCCATTATTGTATATGGCATCAGCAGGCCCACTGTTCGGCGGTATGGCTCTCACAGCAAAAGACTTCTCTCAAATGAGAGGTGGCGACACTGGTGAAGAGATGGATATTCGTAACCGTAATATTCTCAAGACCCTTGGGTATAACGAGAAAATACACGGCAACGAAAATGATTTCGCTGGATGGTATGTAGAAGGGATGATGCAAATGGGTGGCCTCGGATTATTCGGGGATGTCTTGCACTCTGTAGCAACACAAGCAGACAACGGAGCTTACGGCGAGCAACGCATAACAAGCGCATTGCTTGGCCCATCATACGGCCTCTTGTCTGGCGGGGTTAGAACCTTCGCTGGTGCTAAGGATTGGGCATTGGATTCTACGCCTAGCAACGCGAAAGAAAGACAAGCTGCTAGAGAAGTTCTCGGCAGAGTTCCTGTATTTGGTGGCATCAGGTCACTCAAAGAGGCTGCGGTGGATTTCGTCGCAGGTGAATCAAGTAAAGAAAAGAAGGAGTGGTGGGAATAATGGCAAAAGCAAAGTCAAAACGAGCAAGCAAGAAGTCTATGCCTTGTAATAAACCTCGTCGTCAGACGAGTGGGGGTAAGAAGTTTGTGGTCAAAGCCTGCCAGGGCGGTAAGGAAAAGATCATCCGTTTTGGTGACGCGAACATGTCCATCAAGAAGAGTCAGCCAGCCCGTAAAAAATCTTATTGCGCTAGGTCTGGCGGTATCAAAGGTAAGAACAACAAACTATCAGCTAATTACTGGTCACGTAGAGCATGGGGGTGCTGAATGAGCTTAGTACGAAACATTAACAAACGTCGCAAGGCGGGAACTTCACGGAGTAAAAAGAACTCCACAATTTCACCAAAGGCATACTCGGATATGAAGAAGGGTTGGCCTAAAAAGAAAGGAAAAAAATAATGGCTATAACAAGTCTTGTTAGTTCATTAGTTGGGCCTGTAAGTGGCATCTTGGATAAGTTTATCGAAGACAAAGATCAAAGAGCACAGCTTGCCCATGAGATAGCAACGATGACAGACCGTCATCATCAAGAACTTATGCTCGCACAGTTAGAGATTAATAAAGCCGAGGCAGCGGGCAACTGGTTTCAGTCGTCTTGGAGGCCCGCAACCGCTTGGGTTTGTGTGCTGGGTTTCACTGTGAATTTTTTGGTCTCTCCTCTTGCTGCACCGTTTGGCTTCATCGTTCCTCAAGCAGACATGTCAATCATGATGCCTGTCTTGATGGGGATGCTTGGATTGGCGGGCGCAAGAACATTTGAAAAAGTAAAAGGTGTTAATAAAGGATAGGTACATGGCTTTTAAGTTGTCTAAGAAGTCGAAAAATAAACTCGAAGGAGTTGATAACGACCTCATAAAGTTAGCTGAGTTCGCAATATCAGTGAGCACGGTTGATTTTGGAATATCAGAAGGGCTTCGAACCATTGAAAGACAAAAGGAGCTAGTAGAGCAAAAGCGATCTCAGACGATGAAGAGCTTACATCTTGAAGGTAAAGCCCTGGATGTTTTTGCTTTCATAAATGGTGAGGTTTGCTGGGAGCTTACTGTGTACGACGAGATAGCTGATGCTTTTGCAATGGCTAGTCGTGCCAAAGACATACCTTGTATGTGGGGTGCGGCATGGACAGTACCAGATATAGGTCAATGGGAAGGAACCATGGAACAAGCCATGCACTCTTACATTGATCTACGAAGATCGCAATCAAGGAGGCCATTCTTGGATGGCCCACACTTCCAGCTTGCGTAATGATGGACAGCGTGACCCTTTCGGACATATTGAATGTCCTTGTGCCTGTTATCGGAGGGTTATCGGTAATTATTTATTCGCTGATAAAGTTACACGTCGATGTTGGACATATAAAAAAACAAATAACAACTTTGTTTGACCTGCATAACAACAAAAAAGAAAAAGATTAACAACAATGGAAGACAAAAATAACAACAAAGAAGTCAAATGTGAGCGATGCGGCTCCAGAAAAGAACCCAACTATTGTCACGGACATACACAATGTGCGGATTGCAAGTGTGTAATTGATGACTGCTGTCAGGGTGAGTGTGTAACTGATTAGGAGAGTGAAATGTTTATCCCTGTGATTTTAATCTGCATGACGGTTCATGTTTCGTCTTGCACATTGATAGCTAAACCAGGGGACTATCACGATACCTTAGAGGCTTGCCAAGAAGAAGCCGCATTAGTTGCTAATAATATGCAGAACTCAGAAAAATATAGAATAGCCGCAGCTATTCCTTACTGCGTTCATGCGAAAAACGCGAGGACATCTATAAAATGGTAAATATATTAAAAATAATGTGTGTCGTCTTGCTTGCTGGCTGTGTATCTGCACCGCATGCTCCGCCAGAACAGCAAATAGAAATCAGCTTTGACGTTGATTGGGATTGTATTAATCAGTTCGACGAGCCACTGCCTTTCTTACATCCAGAGTGTTAAAAAAATAAATCTGGGCTAGGAAGTATATCTTTGGCAGACATATATGATTTTAGTCTGCGGTAGGATTTAGCTGTTTTCTTTTCGTTAAATACAGTCGGGTCTCGACGATACCTTCTCTCTCTTAAAACCCAATCAGTCTTGAGAGCGTGGTATAAAACGTAATCCTCATCACTCAGTAGGTGGATCGTCTTCACTCATTTCTCCTCCGAGAGCCGCATATGATGCAAGGTCTACCCAAGAGTCTTCATGATCTATCGTATTACAAAGCCTAGAGATTTTTACCCAAGCCATCATTAAGGCAACATGACTAGGTTCTAGTCTATCTCCGTGTTCCCAAGCAGAATTAATAATAACATTCCACCCATCAGCAATTCTCTGATGATTGACTCTTGTATCTCCATAGTCTTTTGCTCTCTGTCCGTTAATTAATTCAGCACTTAACTTTAAAATATCATCACGTTGCATTGCAGAACTCCATTTCTACAGCCTTTATCTCTGCTAGTTTTAATCTGGCAGTGTGATTTAATTCGGCTATCGTTTCTCTTATTCTTTTCCTTTTATCCCTAGCCTTCGTCACCTGATCTTTAAATTCTTTAGTTGTCTTATCGACCAGATGATTGGGAGTGTCCTCTAGGGTTTGTATCCTCTCAGAGATAGATATTATTTCATTCTGAAACTGCTCTATCTCCAAGACAATCTCTGAATACTGTTTGTTCAGCATAGAAAAATCATTTAGTTTTGCCTGTTTATCCATGTCTACCTCTTCTCCATTGGTTTGTAGACAAGGTAATCATCGCAGACTTCATCAGCCCTGCTGTCATGTTTAATACACCACCACCCACCATTCTGGTCTGGTCTGGCTTGTTCACAAAAATTACATTGAGGTTCAACCTGTTTGCCCTGCCAACATATACTGTTTTTAAAACAACCTTTGCATCGCCAATCAGTTCCATCTGTACTGATTTTACCTGCCCTGTTGTTTATTGCTCTCTCAATTCTTTCTTTTAAATATGCCCACTCAAACTCATCATAGTCCACAATCTGTGCGTGATAGTCACAGTTGTTTTTATTCATGGCTATAAACAAAGTTTGTTGCAGACCAGACATACCCATCATCATGGTGCATTGTGCATAGTATTGTGGGTGTGAAATCTTTACGCCGCTTTTCTGAAACTTTTTAAACGACGCATCGTTCATGGATTTAATTTCCAAGATCATTGGGTCGTCTTGCTCTAACTCTATGAGCCCATCTGTGTGGCAAACGACGTGGCCACCTAGCTCCTCGTATGTGTGCTGTCTTCCTGTAAGACCATCAACTTCCCATACCTGTACGCCAGCTTTCTTTTTTAAGTCCTTAACAATCTCGTCTTCGAGAATGTGACCTAAGTTAAAAATTCTTTTGAGTCTGGGGTTTGGCTCGTCATTAGGGAAACCCCTCAAGTTGTAAGCAAGTAGAGCATCACAAGGATTCCCAACGATAGAAGCACCGATATACTGGCGAGCTTTTTCTCTTCTTTCCGCATCGTATCCACCGTCTATTTTATTTATTAAGTCGAGTGCTTTTTCTTGGCTCACATCATTATCCATAAAAAAAGGGGGAGTTCCCTCCCCCTTTATAGATTTAGAAAGGAATGTCGTCGTCCAATGTGGTAGATTCCACACCACCACCATTGGCAAGAGGGTTAAAATACTTCACCTCTTTCATGTCTTTGATTGTCTCACCGTCTCTATTAGTCCACGGCTTCGCCAATCCCACGACGATTTCACATTTAAGACCTTGCATCGACTCAACGTCACCAGGCTGGTCAGGATTTTTATGTCCCGCTGCAACCAAAAACGATTTCAGTTGTCGTCTTGCAATCTCTTGTGCCTGAGCACTGGTGTGAGCAATGTTCAAGTTGGCTCGAATCTGCCCTGCCCCACCATCATCAACAAAAAGAAGAACCAACTTCTTATTATTACTGTCTCCGACTGTCTCTATTTTCGCCTCTTTGCAGGTAGCTGTATATTTACCTACATCCAAGACAGGAGTCCTTGGTGTCATCTCACCGAGTTCAACACTCGATAAGTCCAAGTCCCCGAATCCACTCCAATTACTCATCTTTCTCTCCTTTCTGAGTAGAACCTTTAGCCATCTTCGCTAAAAGATCGGTTACGTTATCGCACTCCTCAAAAGGTTTGAGGACATTACGAGGGTCTCTAGCCTTACCGTGCCAACCAGACACTTCGTCAGTTACAATGTATCGACGCACTTTAGGATGTCCTCCATCGGTCTTCTCCGTTGTTCGGACACCGCACATAACGTGATCGAAAATTGCAGGAACATGCTTGGCTACAGCATTTCCTTTCACCAATGGCCAGTATTGAGTTACGTCGTTTGCATCTTTCTCTTCTTTAGCAAGACAAGAAGCATAGACATGTACTGGCAAATCTCTGAACCATTTGAGAGCCCCTAAGAGGTGGCGAGAATAATCTCCCCAAAGAGCCCAAGAGTTGTTTCCACCCTCTTGCTCGTTCTCAAGTTGCTCAAGTAGACGCTCAGAAAGTTCTGTTAGGGAGTCGAGTGCGATCCACTTATAACCCATAGCTTGAAACTCATCGCTCATCATCATCTTAACGATGCCTCTAAAACTATAGAGTCCTTTGTCTGGATCGTGCTTTCCATCCCATGAAGAGAAAGGAAGGTAGTCAATACCTACATCTTCTACTGACTTTAACCCTGCCTCTCCACTGAGGATCAGACCTTTACCGTATCTCTTCTGGTAATGTCTGCATTGGTAGGTTTTGCCCCATCCATGGTGGGCATATAGCAATACTTTTGTTGGCCCTGATTGCTGAAGGTCTGCTGTTGACATGACTTTAAACATTTTTCACCACCTTTACTTTCGGTGAGTTGAGGTGACGGGTCAGAAAAGATTTTATCTTTGCTTGCTCGTCTGCTGGCAGGCGTTTGAACTTCCTCTTATCCACAGATAAGGCTCTGTTCACATAGTCAGGGAGTTCAGTTTGGCCGAAATACTTCTCAAGCTCTTCCTTGTCCCATGCCCACCTCTCGCTTCTAGTAACGGTGACGCCATATCCCTTGGTGTGCTTGTATAGTTCACCCTCTTCCTCTGGGAAGTAGTGCGCTATCTCACCCTCGATCATGGCTAGTTCTTCGTCGATCTCAGCTTTGGTCTGGTTGAGTTCATGGCATCGTTCAGCGAGATCATCTAACCTATCGTTTCGCCTTAGTTCTGCCTCAGTGAGTTTAGTTTGGGAGTCAGAGGTAGATGTACTCTTTACCTCATCATCCACCGCCTTTAAGATCGGCGGCCCTTGTGTCGGGTCATAACCCGACCACGCGGTGTCGTCGGTTTTTGTTTTCATCGTTTCTCCTTTATCTCAGGCCACCAACAATGTCTGGCCTTTCTCATAAGGTGTCTTTACAACACCATGCAGTGTATGATACACAATACAATACTAATGGCAAGTGAAAAAGGAGACACCCGTGGAATGTAGGCTGAATATAAGTCGTTTAGTACAAGACGTTGGAGGTGCAACCAAGGCAGCGACGACCGCAGGCGTTGTAAGAACTGCTCCATACGGATGGATTAAACGCAACTATATCGGCAGTCCTGTTCTCGAAAAGTTACTCTCCGCTAACCCTGACATTAAAATTGATGATTACTTTGAACTAACGGAGACAACGAGTGAGCGAGACAACGAAGGATCAGGCTCTTGAGTATTTGGATCGTGGATGGTCAATCATCCCTATACGACCGAGTACAAAAAGACCCGCGATAAAGTGGCAAGAATTTCAAACAAGACAACCTACTGAGGAAGAGGTTGAAAGATGGTGGACACAGTGGCCCGACTATGGGATCGCACTGGTAACAGGTGAACTCAGTGGAGTTGTAGTCGTAGACTGCGACAATGATGAGTCAATCAAGGCCGCAGAAGATGCGGAAATGTTTACCCCCGTAAAGGTCAAGACGAAGCGAGGATTACATCTCTACTTCGAGCATCCCAGGGACGGCAAAAGACGAGGCCCAAGGGCAGGTGTAAACAGTCGAGGAACAGATTGGCCTCAGATAAACGGACTAGATTTCAGAGGCGACGGTAGCTACGCACTCTTACCCCCATCAAAAAACTACAAATGGCTTGCACCAGAAATAGATTACTCAGACATGTCTCCATGGAGAGATTGGGTTCCATCAATCCAAAGAGACGAAGGTGATTTTCATTTTAGCAATCTCGATCTCACTGGTGTTATACCAATAAGTGAAGACGATCTACTTGGAGAGTGGGATCGCACAGCTAAATATGTGAGGGATAGCTTTCCAAATACACTAAAGATACCTACTGGTATGGGTAATGGCCGTAATGAAAGGGTCATGAAATACATAGCGGAAGGTATTAAAGAAGGGTACTTCGGAGCAGAGCTTCGTGTAAGAGCTATGGCTTTTATGCGTGAGTTCTTTGAGCAGGCGTTGGACGAGAGAGAGTTCGAAGCCACATGCGAAAGTATCGAGCAGGCCGAAAGACGAAACCATCCAGAGAACTTTGCTCCTGATGGTAAGTTTCTTTTGGCTCCACAAAACCCCGAGACGTTAGAGGAAACACGTAAGCGAAAGCTAATCCACATGTCTGACGCAGAGCAGTTGCTCAAAGAGGCAGATGCAAAGACATATCTAATTGAACCTTGGTTGCCATCGAACACGATAGTCCAAGTATTCGGGTACAGCGGTCATGGCAAATCTCTCTTTGTTCAACACGCCATGGCCGCACTTTCGTCTGGGAAAAAATACTTTGGCCCCTTCGAAATCGGTCGCGCAGCGAGCGTTTTGTATTTTGATTTCGAGATGGGAATGGCTACGATTGCTCGTCGTCTTATAGACCTAAGAGATATTCATGGTGACAGCCAAGATAGGTTGAACATATGGACTCCCTTTGTTGATGATAAAGAAATAGATATGAACACCCGCGAAGGCATTGTGGAATTAGAGGGCTGGATTAAATACGCAAGACCAGATGTGGTTGTAATCGACACGATACGATCAGCTTATCCTGGCCTGGGAGAAAACTCAGCAGACGAATGGGCTCGCGTCAATAAATTGGCGGTTCGTCTGAGGAACTCTGGGATGTCTGTAATCATGATCCATCACAGCAATAAACCTAGTGAGAATGGGATTGGTAGGGAAGCAGGAAGTACTAACCAGCTTACTGTTCTGGAGACTCAGATAAGAGTTGCTCAGGTATTCCGAGACGAAGAGACAGCTAAACAGAACGCTGCATTATATGATGGTAACTATGAAACCCCCGTATATCCTATGCTTGAGGCAAAGATACCCGATGGGTTCCAGTTGTATATGGTTATGGAGATTAGGTACGGAAAGGTAAGAGAGTGGACGGAGATGCACGACAGAGTTCAGTGGGTTGGGTTCGCCTCTCATAATACGACAGACGAGAAGATGGTTGTGTCTAGTATGTCTACAAAACAACGTGCCAAAAATTTGGCACTTGATGGTGTAGACCCATTAGATATAGCTAACCGTCTAAATCGTCCGTTGCGTCAGGTAAGGGAATGGTTAGGTCTTTATGTGGAGTGATTGAAACAACCTTCACATCAGGGCCGAATACTCTCCTACATTCATCTACGAAGGCGGCGATTTCTGGGTACTTCGCACGATTTGCGGCCCGTTCCTCTGCTTTTGTCTTGCTTGTAGTCGCTGGTACGAGATTAGGTTTTTGTACTCTGGACTGTTGTCGTTCGACACTATGTGAGACCTGACTAGGGGATTGGTCAGAGCTAACTTCACTATCTCGTCCAGAGTATTTTTGTCGCTTCCATTCTTCATAAAGTTTCTCTTGTCGCTTCTGTTTTTCTGTCTTGGCCATGTCTACTAAGCGATACACTCCTTTAACGTAACGTTCGTTACGAGTCCTTTGTCCAAGCCGACCCACCTACGGTGGGATCGGCTCGTCCTTAGTCAAGAACTCACGGAGTGTATCGTCTGAACGTGTAAAGATCAACCCTAAAGTTGTGTATTTAACACCTAAAGTATTGCCAAATCACTTTGTATAACCTACATTACCAAATTAACTACAAAAGGAGGTACGATCTAATGCCACGTAATGTTAGCGTCTCGAACGCTGACTTGAAGTGGCTCCAGAAAAATCATTTAAATCACTCTTACTCTGAACTAGCGCAACGAGTTGGATGTTGCGTGGACACCTTAAAACGGATTCTTGTACGAGAAGGACTACAAGAATTTGAAGGGGCCAAATATCAAGTCCGTAGAGACTTCGAAGGGAAAACTTGGACACGTCCCTGTTTGTCTTGCCGCGACACTGAAGAACGCCCTAAGAACTGGTTTTTTTGCAGGTCATGCCGAAAGACAATGGGGTATGAGGACGTATGAGTGGTAGAGGTATGAAACAAAAGGGCGATAACTACGAACGTGAGTTAGCCGCCTACATCAACGAACACACTTCACTTCAATCTTTTAGAGCACCTCTGTCTGGGGGAGGACACGTAGGTTTGTCTGGTGGTGCAGACATACTCGGAGTTCCTAGTTTATTTATCGAAGCCAAGCGAGTGGAACGCCTGAACTTTCATGACGCTATGCGACAGGCTGAGACAAACATAGAAAAAACACAGTCGGATGACGTAGCCATCGTCATGAATAGAAAGAATCGAATGAAGACGGGGGATAGCCTCTGTTTACTTCGTCTGGATGACTTCCTTGTTTTTTACAATGCTTTTCTCAGAGAGAAAGGTTTTGCAAAAGATGAGGGAGAAGACGAAACATTGTCCACACTGCAATAGAACTCTTAGTATTGACAGATTTTATAAGCGAACTGGCCCAGTAGCAGAGCAGGAAGGCAGAGCAGGACAACCATACGGATACTGTAAGCACTGTAATAAAAAGAGAATGACAGGTACTCCGTATAAGTATTTTTCTGGAACAATGCACCGTATCAGACGACGTTCCGAATACAAAAACCTAGAACACGACGTTGATAAAGACTATCTGGTTGAACTCTACAATCAACAGAAAGGTAGATGTGCCATCACCAACGTCCCCCTAAAGCTCGAACGAGGAGAGGGAGATGTCTGGGAGAACTGCTCAGTAGACAGGATTGATAACTCCATCGGCTATATGCAAGGCAACATTCGTCTTGTCTGTAGAGCCGTAAACATGATGCGATCTAACATGGGAGACGAGCTTTTATATTACTGGTGTAGAAAAATACTTGGACAACTGGACGACCACTCGGGTTATTAATTGCAATACTGGTACTGGAGCACTTCGCTTCACCCCCTGTAGGGGGTTCGCTCAGAGGTACTTAATGACAGAAGAAGAATGGGAGACCGAAAGCATACTGATAGCGAACCGCATCAGAACTTGGTCACATAATGTAGTCGAAAAGAAGCACAAAGCGTTTAACAATCTGCCTGCTTGTCCATTTGCACGTAAAGCATGGCTGCAACACAAAGTTATGATCCATGTTACGGAGTCCCTGGATGCTGTCTTGGAGATTAAAGCTGTCAATCCTCCCACCCAGGACATCACGTATATATTTGCCTGGACGGGATGGAAGGATATGTCACAAGACGACTTTGCAGATTGGGTATATGCACAAAACGAAAACCATTTCGGAGTATGGCTGGCGGCTTTTCATCCTGAAGGATACGAGGCAAGCCCCATGTCAGCCGAGGGAAATGTTGACGAAATTTTCGCTGAGGTGGACGACATATGTATCATTCTCATGCAAGAATACGACCATCTCGTAGCATCGTCTGAGCAGTTAGAGAAGTCAGGCTACTACGACAACTATTCGGAGGAAGAGAAATCTGTACTCCGAGAAAGACAGGAGAAACTTCATGCGTGGAAACGTCAGCAAACGCACATCAACCAAGCGAGCCCCTTTGAAGAAGAAGAAGGCTACGAAATCACCCACTAAAAAGGCTAAGAGGAAATACTAATGGCTAGAGGAAGAATACGCAGAGACCGAGGCATCGTCTTCGGAACTATGTCCACTCCCACATCTGGTCGTGGTGTACCAAACCCTAATGGCCCTGCCGCACCTAACCCTTACCGTGTTGCAAGCAACATCTCAACTCACTTTGGACGTACTGCTGAAGGCCCGTACAAATCTAAAGACGCGAGCAAACCTCTATATGGAGGACGAGCACGTAGCGCAAGACGGAGATAAGATGGTTAAATTTTTAGATAAATTAAAAACTTTATACATAACTGCAAGGACGCACCCAACGGTGACGTTTGTCTTGGATAATGAACCCAAGATTACGGTTGTAGTAGATAGGAAAATCGCAGGTGGCACGGTAGCTGCCTTAATAATTGCACTTTGGATAGCAAGCATCGTTTAAAAAATGGAACCTATATCGGTTGCCCTTACCGCTTTCACCGCGATCAAGGCAGGTGTAACGGCAGGCAAGGAAATAAGCTCACTCGCAGGCGATCTAGGTAAACTCTGGGACGCATGCGATGCCGCGAACGCGAAACACAGTAAGAAGCGTAACTCTCAGTTTAATATGTCTGCGAACGAGGAAGCACTGTCTACCTTCGTCGCAAAGCAACAAGCAAAAGACCTCGAAGACGAACTCCGCGAACTCATTATATATACGCGAGGGCAATCCGCATGGCACGAACTTCTTCAGTTACGTGCTGATATAAAAAGAGAGCGAAAAGAAGCAGAACTTCTGGCTAAAAGACAACGAGAAGAGAAGCTAGAGATGTTACTTGTAATCGGTGGCACTGTTCTTCTCGGAGCGATGGCCCTCGGTCTCGTTTGGTTTGTAGTCGTTAATCTATAACCCAAGACACACCCTTGACACCAACTCACTTCCTGTATATCTTGTTATACACAAGTATCACAGGAGAGAAACGTGAGCCTAAAATTAAAATTAAGAAATAAAATATGGCAGATCGAGGGTACTGTTAAGTTAGCTGACGGCGTTAAGAAAAGAGTGCGTCAGACAACTGGCTATCCCACAGCCATGAAAACCCATGCAGAAAAAGAGTTAAGCGATCTCTTATCCGACATAATATCTGGCAAGGTTACATCTACAAGGGCTGACACAGTAGATGACATCGCTCGTCTATATCTAAGAAAGCCTGATAAGGATTTAAGCGACACATCACTACACAATCTGAGTCAACTAACACGCGACTTCGGTAAGGTTCTTATAAAAGACCTAACTCTAAGACAGCTAACCGAATGGTATGGCGAGATGGATATAGCACCATCTAGCATTAGACGACACATGACTACGGTCAATGCAATGTTAGAGTACGCAACGTCTCAAGGTGTATCGAGTGTACCCACGTGGAGACTTTCAAAACCAACAGTCGATGACAGTCGTTGTCGCTGGCTCACCGAAGACGAGCGAGATGAATTTATTTCTTGCAGCGATCCTGCTGCCAGGGGAATCCTGGCGTTCTTTTTCTACACTGGATGTCGTCTGAGCGAGGGTTTTCGTCTTCGCGGGAGAGACCTGCGGGATGGGCAGGTAACTGTTTGGTCTCGCAAAGGCAAAGCAAAGAAGAAAAAGGTAAGACAACTACCGATCTTGCACGAGGTCGCGGTTCACATGAAGCCGTCGTACTCGCCCAGCGAATTAATTTTTCCTGATCCGAATGGTAATGAATGGACAAGACAGGAGTTCTACAGATATTTCAATCGTGTAGTCGCTGATCTATCCATTGAAGATTTCGTGGCGCATGACATGAGGCACACTTATGCATCGCACTTAGTACAGAAGGGTGTGAACCTTGTTGTCTTGCAACAACTACTGGGTCACGAAACTTTGGAGATGGTGAAGAGATACGCGCACCTTGCACCTAACAACTTGACGGAAGCCGCGCAAGTATTGAGCAAGGTGGCGTGATATGGGAGTGGGATATGAAATTAACAATGACAGGAGACTAATGATGAACAGTAATAACGGTCGCCATCGTTTTCGCTCACCAATTCGGGGCGATGATGGTAAATGGTTAGCTGATTTGGTTGAGGAACTGATACTCGTGGCCTCGCGCACGAAAGAAAGAAGTAAAGGTCAGGTGAGTGGATTCGCACAAGACAACTGCGAGGACATTATGGACATGTTGATTGATATAAAAGTGGATATACAAGAGGAGTTAAAGAATGGAAAAAGTTAAGGTTGCGGAGATGTTCCTCGTGAAAAGCGAGGACGGAAAGCAATTCATTGGTGTTGATTTAGATTTCACCAGTGAGGTGACTAACAGGCAGGGCGGTGTATTCGTCTTGGATTTCTTGCGTCAATGTATGAACAGCGCAGGATGGACGACTAGGACGGTAATGGATATTAAGGAGACCACCAATGCACCGCTTGAAAAACACGGAGATAACGAGGACGATAAGACTGCTGAGACTAATTGACGATAGTCAAGACGATCTCACTATCTCAGACATTGCCGACGCATTGGAGGTATCGCAGGTCACGGTTTCAAGGTTGCTCAAGAAACTGCATTACATTGATGTGGTAGATAAACCTTGGAATAAACGTGGTATTAAGCGAGGCAATCGTGCCTCGCAATACCTACGCAAGTGGGGTGTTACAGCTTAGACGCCCACCCATCACACAACTCATCTGCGGTGTCATAAGTGGCACGTGCTAACAGACCTGCAAAGACAACTTCTGTGCCGTCTTCATTCGGCACGGAAACTTTATCACTGCCACCCTTCGTGTACTCACACACCGTGTATTCCTTATTAATTCTACTGTGAACGATGCATAAATCACCTACGCCTAATTTCTCTGCGTAGTTCTTGATGAACACACCATCAGCACGGAATGTACCCTTCAACTTCTTGCCACTGGCATCCTCGTCGCTGACTCCCGTGAAAGACTTGATCCACCAAGACGACTTGGCTTTCGTCTTGAACCGTCCTTTTCCTCCGCTGCTGGACGCTGCGGTGGGTTTCGGGGCGAGTGCTTCGACCTCAGCCTTAACGTCTGGGTCTGTTGCAATGGCCGTAACGAGTTCGATCTTCTCAACTCTGCTCATGGCCTTGAATATACTTATGATACGATCAACTGTCTGGCTCATTCGTAGTCTCCTTCTGGTAGTTCGTAAGTAACATCAACGCCATGCACGTGTTGAATGTTGTGTTCGCTATTAACCTTCAACACAAAGTCGGTGTAGATTGTTGGGTTCTCACCCTCATCGTAGTCACCGTTGTGGTGTAAGTCGTAGTAAAGATTGTGGATTGCGTCGTGTATGTCTTCGCCTTCCTCAATCGTAATCGTCTCAAAGAATGGGTCTTTGAAAGCCTCATGCGCTATTATTATGTATGTCACTGTTCTGCTCGACATCTGTTTCCTCCTTTGTTGGTTGTTCTGTTTCGTAATGTCCGTCTTCCACTGCCCACTCGTGCTCAGGTACTTCGACCCTCACACTTATTGCGCCACCTTGGTAAGACGAAACGCGGTACGGGAATGGGCATGCCTTCACCCACTCAAGCACCATCTCCATGTTATGTATTTGATTTAGACTCATTCGTTACATCCTCTGGTCTAGTTATGGTTACAATTTCCCACGCAATAGCGTGTATCCAATTAGGTGAGTTCTTCTTGTCGTAGTTCTTCTCGTCCAATTCGAACTCAAGCGAATCGACCAACCTACGCACTTTGCGTAGGTGGTCTAACGTCTTGGCGTCTAAGTCTGCCATTAGGGATTCTCCTGTCTGAAGTGAGCACCCTCCATGAACGCATCACGTAGCAGTTCTTGGAGTTCTTCTGTGGTTACAGCGTGAAACTCAGCGTCATTACCTGCAAATCTCAGTGCAGATTTGACGCCTGCTTGCACGACCTCATCACACTTTGCATCACGTGAGATAGACTTGTCTGCCTCATGGCCCGAAGCGAACGTCCACTTGGTCGGCACACGTCCTTCCTCGGTCTCCTCGACAACTCTCTCGGATACCCTCGTCTTGGTTGCGTTAGGGTTGCGTTGCCATGGATAAGTTTTGAGCCTCGTCTTGCGGAACGATCCGCCTCCCAGGTTCTCATCCAGGGGATTGCTGAACAGATCATCCTCAAGGTCGTCGAACATTCCACCCGTGTGTGTTGTCTTGGGCTCGTCTAGCTCGACCACCTCGTTGAGTTTCTTCTTGGCAATCTTCTTGGTTAAATCCTTACCTGTATTCATATCATTCTCCTTTGGTCTGTTTGGTTTTGAAAAATCCATCGTACTCAGGGTGCTTATAGTGAAAGTACCTTGCGTAATAGGCTCGATGGTTGTTGCTTAGTTTGAAATCTTCGTTGCCTGTCTCGATGTCCTCGTGCCATCGGATGCGTTCGAAGATAGAGTTAATCGAATAGTGCTTGCGTCCTTTGCGTATTGCTTCGAACGTGTACTTCTCGACTAACTGCATGACGTGTGGGTTCTTCCTATGAAAATCCCACATCTTTTGTTTGAGACTATCCATTACGCACACTCCAACATGGCGTGTGAGTCAAACCACGTTGGCTTGACATGCTCGTGGTTAGTCCACTTGTGGCACGACTGCTTGGTGTTGATGTAATACAGACGATAACTCGACACGTGACATGATTGGTCATCCCATCGCAGCTTGCGTTCGGACTTGTGTATGTCGTAGTTGAGTTTGTATTCGTCTGGCATACATCGGGGTGGGTTGCGCCACTCGGCATCTGGTATAACCGTATGCATGGCGGTGCTCAGTGTGGGTAACAGCGATAGGCTCTTGTGGTATGTGCCGAACCTACGCTCGTGTTCCTCACCCAAAGCGAGGGCATGCTCCCATGCCCAGTTGAACGCCTGCATGCTAGTGCCAACCCACTTGGTCATGGGATGGTTCTCGTATGCAGACGCATAACCACCGTCGAAACCGTTAGCACGTGCGGCTGTAGACATCATCTGGCATGCTTCGAGAAGCATCTTGCCAACATGTCTGTCACCTAGATCACGTGCGGCTTGACGTGGGTCATCGTCCAGAAAGAATATATTCATAATGTACCTCCTTGATTATGGTTTTGATTTCGGAAAGGTTTGTGGAACGCACACCCTTGGCCTTGACTCGTTTGGATACATCGAGCCAAAACCGCATGTCTTTTCCGCGTCTTGGGAATAGACGCATCCACGACGTGTGTACTTTCCATTTCGTCTTGCGTTCATGCTGATGCATTGAACAGCTTGGAGTTATCGACTTGGAAGCGAGTTCCCAACAACGCTTGTGCGAGCTTGTCCATCACAGCACCCTCAAGGTCATCGAGGTCGTTGATCTCAACCCACTTGGGATAGAACTGCGAGACTGCATCGGATTGGATACCGATACCGATCACGTCGATGCCTGACTTCTCAACGATGTTGACTGCATCACGTGTGTATTGGTTCACGAGATCACTATCCATGGCACATGCAGGCCAACCGTCACTCAACGTGATGAATATCTTTCGCTTCTCAATACGTTGTGCAAGACGTTGATATGCATAGATGATGGCGTCACCGTCTGAGTTATTGCCACCCGCACAATCTGCGATCATGCCCATGGACGGCTTGGCCTCAAACAATCGCTCGTCAAAGTCCTTGAACACATACATATCCAATGGCTCGCATCGGTAATCGTAGATGTTCAACTCACCTGAGTGATACTTGTCGTAGTCCTCAGACGACAACTTGAGGTCTGAGCGGTTGTTGAACCCGAGAACCTCGTACTTGACACCAGTGCGGTCGATAGCCTCACACACTGCGATGGCGACCTTCTGTGCAATAGACGCACGACGACGACGCATTGAACCAGACAAGTCGATCAGCATCGTGAGCGCAGTGTCCATCTCCTTGCGATCTTCGCGCAGCTTGAACACGTTCGGCTTGGCTTGGTAGGCCGAGGTCAATCTGCGTGTGTCAAGACGACCGTTCTCCATGCCACCCTCCCAATCACGTGTCTGGGTAGCAACGAGAGCACGTTCGAGCTTGCGTCTCATGACATTGAGAGAACCACTGACTGCCTCAAGTTCCTTGGCATACTTGTTAGGCGATGCGTTACGAAGGTCTCTCGATAGCGAGGTCTTGCCCTTACGTGAGTGCCACTTGTCTTGGCTTGAGTCGAACACCTTGTATGCGCCACGGCTCTTGCCGATTGCCTCACCGAACGAACGCTTGACGGCATCACCAAGGTCGAAGTTTTCGTACACCTCAATCTCGTCTGGGTCTTCGGACGTGACAACCTCGTGGCCACCACCTACTCCGCCACCTTCGTGTGTACGGTCTTCGCTATCATCCCTAGATAGGGTGACTTTATCCCCATCCGTGCGAGATGGCTCGTCGCTATGGCCAGTTCCCTCTTCGTCCCCATCGGTAGGATTAGGTGCAGTACCCTCTCCCTCTCCTTTGGGCTCTCCGCTTGGTACATCACCCTCACCAGTCGCCTCACCTTCACCTCCTTCTCCGTCATCACACGGCTTTGTTGGTCGTCCAAATTCTTCTTGCTCCTCGTCGAACTCATCCATCCAATCCTCAGCGAATGACTTCGACACAGCCTCAGCCAACGTGCATACATCCTTGGTCGTCTCGCATGCGTCGAGTGCGTTGATGTACTTGTGTAGGTTGTTGCGTATGTTGTCTGGCAAGCGATCAAGACACTGCTCTGGTGTCTCGCCACCGTAGGACTTGCGACCTTCCCACGTTATCGCAACGGGGCCGATGAACTTGGGGTCTTTGAGACGCTCGTCTGTGGCATCGACCTCATCGAGAAACGTCTGATTAACCTCAGATGTGACGGCTCGTAGGTTTGTCGTCGCGCCTGGGTAATCGTCCATGACACGTCGCTCTAACCATATGTCTTCGAGCGCATTGTGTGTCTGGTGAAGTAGCTTGTTGCCCTTGTTCTTGCGACCCCACTCGTTGAGATACTCAAAGTCCGTGTGTCGAACGTGGCCTGCCTCATGGTCAATGTAACCACGCATCACATCACGTTGCTCGTCTGTGATGTCTGCGAGTGCATCGACCGAAGGCACAGTGATTGTGTCACCGTCTGTAAATGCCTCGTTGCCACGGAATACCACGTTGATTTTGGACTCACGACCGAATACCGCACTGGTCTCAGTCATTTCGTGTTGGAATAATCCACCTTTCATGTTGGTCTCCTTATGAAAATACTCGTTGTGCAATGCCTTGAAGCACCACCTTGTCTTGCACGGTTGCGCGGTCGAGGATGGTTGTCTCAAATGCTTGCTGAAATGCCTTGGTCTCTGAGCCTGCGGGATAGAACGTGTAGAACGCCATAACCGCTTGCCCCAAGGCGATGAACCCACGAGGACTGATAGGTTGCAGAACCTTGCCCTCCTTGAACGCTTGCAGATGCTCGTGAACATACGAGTCGATCTTGTCGATGTCTGACTCCTCAAGACGTGATGCATTGGCGGCAATCAACTTCTTGCGAGCATGCTTGGGCATGTAGTCAATGTGCGACCACACGGTGAACCTATCGAGCAACGCAATGGATTGCGGTCTTGCACCTTGGTACATCCCGAACTCATCACCTTGGCCAACGGTGTTGCCAGTTGCGAACATGCGGAACATTCTGTGTGGCTTAACCACACGACCGCCGTCCTCAGTAATCAGCAAACCGTTACCCTCGAAGACACGTTGCATGACGTAGGATACGTCTGGCCTCACGAAGTCAATCTCGTCGAAGCATCCGATGTACGGGCCTTGCATCATCTGTGGCAAGATACCGTCAACGAACGACGAAACTGTGTTCGTGTTGCCATGCTCGTCAGTCTCAGTCGTCAGAACGTCACGACCAATCAAGTCCATACGAGTGATCTCAGAGTCGAAGTTGAGACGCATGAACGGATAACACAGACGTGCAGCGACCTGCTCGACGAGTGTCGTCTTGCCCGACCCAGTGTGGCCGTGCAGGTAGCACCTGTTGTTCGTGATGATCGAGTAAAGCACTCGCATTAGGGGTTGGGGTTGGAATTGGTAGTTCTCGTCAATCTGCGGAACGTGTGGATGCGGTGCATCCCACGTCCATACTGGCACGTCGAACGTGAACTGTTTCTTGGCCGCACCTGTGATACCGAAGACCTTGTAAGCCTCCTCGACACGTACTGAACCGCTTGGTATCGACGCATCACCTGTGGGTGTTGATGCACTTGGCTCCGTGGGTAGAGCCATCTTGGGTGCTGATTTCAGCTTGTTGATCTCAGCCGTGGCCGAGTTAATCGCACCGATCAACTCACCGATGTCTGGCAAGCCTGCCGTGCCGAGCGTCATGTTAATCAGCTTGGCCTTGTCCTCGTCTGGTAACTCATACGTGCCAGGGCCAGACGCGATTGACTCCTCAACCCCAACGTCAATGTGTGCGTTGAGCTTGTCCTTGAGTTCAATGAACGTCGCCATTGCACCGATGCGTGTGTCGTCTGAGCGGTCAGGCGTAACGCCGACCTCGATAGTCGAGAACACACCAGTGGCTTTTGCACTGCCGAGAACCTCGACGAATATCTCACGCACATCGTCTTCCGATGCGTAGTCTGTGAGGATTGAGTAGGCCGACACGAGGTCGTCTAGGGACATGTCTTCGGACATGGACTTCTCCTTGGTTGTGAATAGGTCATGGTCGTTTGCGAAGGCGTTCCATTCCTTCACACCCACGTCGATTGGCCATCCAAAGTGGACGCCTGTCTTCGACTTGGGCGATGGGTTGGCATCACATGTGTTGTTCTCGATTGCGTCGAGAACTTCGTGTGCCGTGATCTTCCCCATGACGCACATGGTTAAGACCTCGATGGGTAGTGAATCACGCAAGCCCGAGCCTGTCGGACGTGGTGATATTTGGTTGGACGCACTGCCAACGTAGTCTGACTTGTGGAACGCATTTGCGATGTCATGGTCTGAAACAGCAATGTTCGCATCCCATAGTGATCGCAGTTGCGAGCGCAGGTCGGCTTTCGTCGAGTGCGTTTGCCATGCTCTAATGCATTGGCTGGTAGCATCTGCCATACGTGTACTCCTTTAGGTAATGGTTAAGTTTAAGTTTGGTCATGCGTCGTACACCTTTAGGTGATGTATAACTCACTATACAAGGTGTAGTCAAGTTCTTTGGATGTTTGTGTGTCATCCTCCGAACTTCGGCTTGTCTTCGCGCACGACGAAATTGACAAGCACGGTGGTTCCGTCTCATGTGCAAAATCCTCCTCATGAAAACAGCGAGACCCCGAGAGGCCGAAGCCAATCGAGGTCTCACCAGTTAATCCCTTTCAGGGAACGCATGCGCTCGCCCGTGCCTATTACGTGCAATTACCACCAACAGTCGTAGTACACGTGTTTCTTGGCTTTGAGTTCGCCCCTCGCCCATTTGCAGAACTCAAGGTCTTGCTCGCGATAGTCGGTCGCGCTCTCGTCTTGGAACTCGTGGCCGAAGAACAAACCGCCCAGGCTCGTGGGTAGGTCGTTGCCCTTGATCGCGGCTTCGAGCCCAATCACTGCGTCCGTGTCGAGTGACATTGGGTTGCAGTTGAACTCGTCGCGGTCGTTCCGCACCGATTTCTTGCGATAGCCGAACTGAAAGTACAGTCGTTGCATGTACTCGTGCAGCTTGGCATGTTTGCGCCAGACGAATTTCGTCTCGACTTCAGGCACGAGCATTGCTCTGCCTTCGCCGTCGTCGATCTCGCGTAGTGGCTCATGTGAACTGAAAGCGTATTGGTCTAATCCCATAGTTTCCTCCGTGGGTTGTTGTGAGATGCCTCATCGGGTCGTGGTCTCTCACACCACAACGAAAAGGGAGCCCATCGGCTCCCCTTTTTCGGCTTGCTACCCATTAATCCCTTCGGGATTACGTGGGTTGGATTCCCATCGGCTCGCCATTCGCTCGCGCACCTCGTCTGGCACGTCGTGAACACTGCCGAAATCGTTCTGGCACTCGATCACGAACACGCTGTAACTGAACAGCTTGGCGAGGTTGAAGTACGGCTCCATCTCCCAACGTCGCGAGAAGGTGTTGTGTACGACGATGACGTGCTCGCCATCGAGCATGTTGTCTTCCACTCGGCTCTTACACCAATCGTGAGCCTCGCCAAGACGAGATGCGTCGAACCTGTACTCGCCATCGACCTCGAAGAAATCGTCAGCGCACACCATGAGTCCGTCCACGTCCTCGTCCCAACTCATGTATGAGTCGAGGATTGTTCTCGCCAACGTGGTCTTGCCTGAACCTGCTAGACCTCGTACTAGGTACAGTGTCCTTTTCATGCTTGCCTCCCTAAACCTCGTAGTATTTCGTGGCCTCTGCGTCGGTCAGACAGTCCTCGCAGACGTGTCTTGTGCCGTCTGAGAACTCTTCGTCGTCGCTCCCGCATTGGTCTGGTGTCACCTCGCAATCGAGGTAGATTTGTTTGTCGCACCTGTCGCACTCGTATCCAGAGCACTCGGCACAACCCCATCCGTCGTCGCAAGGTATGCGATTGACGAACCTACCATGCCCGAACGCTGTGGACTTGCCACAGTGTACGCATGGGTCGATGATGTCTTCGCTCATTTCCACACCCCTTCACGTACTGGGTGCAGTGAGTCCATGAACACGCACTGGCCTGTTCGCCACGTGCCGTCGCCGTAGTAGAAAACCTCGCCACAACCTGCGATCCACTCGATGAACACGACCGAGAACATGGTCGTGAGCACGAGGAACATGAGGATGCCTGCGAGGACTTTGCCTACGTGCGCGAGCGTGTCTATGCGTTGTTGTCGCCTGCGTTGTAGTCGTCGTTGTCGCGTTGTTATGTATGTCATGCGTTAGCCTCCAAAAAAGCAAAAAAAAGCCCCACACGCGGAGCGTGTGAGGCTGTGTGGGTGGATGTGTGTGCGTTAGCTGATGCGCTTGCTGAACGCAGTCATGAACGCCGCGATTGCAGTCGCGTCTGAGCCGACCTGATCGGTCACGTATGCGGCAACCGCGTCGAAGTCGAGCGTGTCAGGCTTCGCCTTGGCCTTCGCCTTAGCCTTCGGCTTGGCGGTCGCTTTGGCCTTCGCCTTGGGCTTGGAAGCCTTCGGCTTGGGTGCGTTGCCGTTCGTGAACGCGAGGCCAACGTCGAGTGCGCCTGTGGCCAACTGCTCGGCCACGCGAGTCCAACGTCGTCTTGCGCCGTCGCGCATGTTGCCTTCGAGCTTGATGAGCACCAAGGCGTGTGCTTCGCCGTGCGTGAGTACGCCTGCGGTGATGTCTTCGTTGAGTTGTTTCACGGTCTTGCCCGCGAGTTCGTATGTGTCTGTCATGCGATGTCTCCTGTGATGACGGTTGAGAGCGAAATTGCTCGGTAACTAATCCCTTCGGGATAGCATGCGTGAGAGGACGACACTCCCGCCTGCGTGATGCTAAGTTCCTGAAATGGTTAGCTTCACGCACACGAGGGCATCGTTCGGAGCTACGCGAGCCTGCTCGCGGAAACGTCCGACACGCCAACAGCGAGGATTTCCTTGCTGTGGGAGTATAATCCCTTCGGAAACAGGCACTTACGGGTGCGTGTGGCGCGATCCTGCCATTTTGGGGCTCTCACGTGCGGGGGGCGGGAGGGGTCATCCCGCCGATAGGAGTCCCGCGTGTCATGTCACCTCCCCTACGGCTCTACTAATCGGAGCAAATTTTGGAAACGTCTGATGAAGAAGCAGAAAAAATTCCCATTAGTCGTGGAGTCGTTACTATTGAGTGTCAAACCTGCAAGAAATCTTTCGAAACCAGAGCGAGTCATAAAGGGAGACGACAATTCTGCTCAATGGAATGTAGAAAGTTATCACCCAGTATTAAAAGAGCTAAAGAAATGACAGAATTAGTAAAGAGAGAGAAGCTAACACCAGCAGAAAGTGCAAAGATAAGAGCACAAATTGCCGAATACATAGAAGTACAAGTACGAGATGCCCACAATGTTGTAATGGGTGCAGCAGAATGGAACCCAACACAAGCCAGAGTCTTTGGCATGCTGCTTAATAAGGTGGTTCCAGACCTAAACGCTAGTTTTGTTCAACATGAACACCAATCTAAACAGTTGGCAGACCTATCCAGGGACGATCTGGAGGCTATAGCCGCTGGCATTTCAACAATAACAATAGAACATGACGAGGTATTTAATGAAGATAATAAATAAACAGAAAGACGCGATACCATCGCGCATGAATCTACAGGAGTTTGGGGCCGCTATGAGTCAATTAGACCTTAGTAGCGTACCTGAACATAAACATAGCCAAGCCATAATGGATCACCTCATGCGGGTAATGGCCGACTCCATCACGGACAAGGAAAAAGCCCAAGAAATTCACATCAGCAGATTACTTAAACAACGGCAGGGAAAATGAATACAAAGAGACTACAAGTGAAATCAAAATTTGAGCAATATGATTTAGACGAAGACGGCATCGTTACAGATGACGAGATAGCTCGGTCTAAAGAAATGATTGATATGGAGCTTAGAGAAGAGAAGTCGGAATCTCAGAAGAAGATGGCATGGGTTGCTATCATCGTAATGATTATATCGACTGTTGTTCTATTTTCTCCAATCATCCCAGACACAAGAGTTCAAGCTCTCAGTGATCTGCTTGGTTTATATTTTATATCCCTTGCTGGCATCGCTGGAACTTATATGGGTGCAACCGCGTGGATGCATAAACCTAAATGACCAAGCTATCGCAAGCCCAAGCAGCAAAGTATCTACTCAAGTTAAGAGATGCATCAGACAGTTTCGAAGGTTTTGTCAGATTATGCTATCCAGATTGGGTCATAGCAGACTTTCAGTTAGAGCTTATTGATGCGCTGGATAAATTAGAGAAAGGTACACTTGGCACTGACAACTTGCTGGTCACAATGCCGCCAAGACACGCTAAGTCAACATTCTCCACTGTGTTATTCCCAAGCTACTTTATGGCTAGGAACTCACACAGATATATCATGTCTTGCTCATACAACAGCCAACTGGCTACAGACTTTGGTAGACAGGTTCGTGGTGTTGTTGAGCAGCAGATAATGAATCAGGCTTTCCCAGACTTCTCTTTATCTAAAGAAAGTAGAGCGGCAGATGTCTGGAGGACTGACCAAGGTGGAGCATACTTCGCTGTTGGTGTTGGAGGTACAACATCTGGACGACCTGCAAACCTTCTTATAGTGGACGACCCTATCAAGTCTCGTGAAGATGCTGAGTCTATGACCCAGCGCAACAAGACATGGAACTATTACACATCTGCCCTGGCAACTCGTCTACAGCCACAGTCAGACGGGTCAAACGCTAAACAAATCATAATCCTCACTCGCTGGCATCCAGACGACCTTGCGGGTCGTCTGATGGACTCAGAAGATTGGAAGGAAGGAAGGTGGTCGCACATCAACTTTCCAGCAATAAAAAAAATTAACGGCAAGAAAGTCTCAAGACGACACTTAGCTGAGGATGATCCGCGCTGGGTGGACTCCAAGACATTCCAAAATCTATCTCACAAAAAGAGATACATCCATGAAGAAGAAGAGGAGTCACTATGGGAAGAGCGTTTTCCCTTGGAGGATTTAAAAAGAAGAGAGCGTCTAAACCCAAGAGAGTTCGCGTCCCTATACCAGCAGCAGCCATACATCGAAGGCGGAAACCTAATCAAGACGGAGTGGTGGCAGAAGTATCCAAAGGATTTATCTCCAGAAAACTTCATGACCTTGGTAATTGGTGTCGATACGGCCTTCAAGAAAACAGAATCCGCAGACTACAGCGTGGCGGTGGTCGCAGGGGTAGACAGGAATGGCGATATATACATCGTCGATATTATCCGAGGGAAGTATGACTTTCCTGAACTAAAGGCCCGTATGATCCGCCTAAACAATCAATGGCGTGGCAAGGGTCTTAGAGGCTTATATATAGAAGATAAAGCAAGTGGGCAGTCATTAATCCAAGAACTAAAAAGAGAATCTGGTATATCCGTGATTCCATACAAGGTAAACAACGACAAAGTAGCTAGGGTGAACTCAATTCTACCACTGATCGAAGGAGGTAGAGTTTACATTCCAGAAGAGTCGTCTTGGTTAGATGAGTTCATAGATGAAAGTATTTCTTTCCCAAATGGAAATCATGATGACCAGGTAGATGCTCTAACCATAGCTGTAGATGTTTTATCAAGAACCTCCGTATCTCCAGATGCCTGGGAGATGCACAGCAACCCAATGTTATCTCTTAATAACAATCAAAAAGATATGGGAAAGTCCCTGACACAGCAGGTGTGGGGCAAGAAAGCGAAAGGGTCATGGAAAGGATGGGGTCTCGTCGAATAGGAAAGGACGACCGCAGGGCTTTTTACAGCTATCCTTCAGACAACAATAGTGGGTGATTTTATGGTAGCAAATACTACAGGGTATCGAAGCGCGGAATATGTTGGCTCTGATGATGGGATGATCGTAGACCTATCAGAGTTTGCTGAACAGCTTGTTGGTTATGAAGATATATCTCACCTCCTGACAGAAGAGCAGGAGAATAGAATTGTGGACTATGTAAAGTCCATGATGGATATGAGCTACAACAAGATAAGGAAACGCTACGACCATTGGAAAGAAGCAGATAGAGCCCACGACGTTTATGTTCCTGCTGGTGCTACAGACTTTAGAGAAAAGGCTGTTATTGCAGATACACGTGCAATAGCCGACACAGTATTAACATACCTCATGGCTGCACTGGGTGGACGAAACCCAATGTTTCAGCTTGAGGGTCTAAACAGAAAGTCCAGAGAAGCAAGCCTGATACTTGAGCGTGTCTTGCATCAGCAGATGCGTAGAACAGCAGGTGAGTCTCGTTTGGCACAGTTGTTACTGGATAGCATCAGGTATGGCTTTGCGCCCACAAAAATATCCTGGGACGCCAAGACGAACCAGAACCAGCTAATCAACTTTGATCCAAGACGATGCTTCCCAGACCCAAGAGTTAATTGGGGTGATTGGGATAATATGCAGTTCATCGTTTTTGCAGATTATTCTTCTTATAACTCCCTACTCAACTCGGGCCTATATCCGAAGTTGAAGAAGTTCCCTGCCCTCCGCAGAAAGATGTCTCCTCCCCGAAATGGTTGGAACGCCCACCATTGGCATAAAGAGGAAGGCAGGGGGCTCTCTATTGACCCAGCAAGTCCACATCAACGTGAAAGATCAGATCATGCATATTTCACATTAGGCGACTCGCGGGTTGTAGATGAGGCATGGGTAAGACTAACAGGACAAGAAATAGGAATACCTAGCATTGAGCAGATATTCCTT
>MDTA01158652.1_pt1 | contig 56045 bp, 78 predicted proteins | sample 811151 | NCBI WGS metagenome assembly MDTA01 (sample SAMN05326648, study PRJNA326480) | marine metagenome | isolation source: seawater | place: Indian Ocean: South | collected 2010
ATTGATTAGTAGTCTTCTTAGTTCTAGTAATGGATCAGGGTCGAAAGCTGCGTTGTCCATTTCAATTTCACATCTAAATTTCATTCGTCTTCTCCTTCAAAAAATCGTGGTGATAATTCATTGCAGTCAAGTAAGTCATAGAGATCGTCTACATTGAGATACTTCCCAATCATGGTGATCCATTCTTCTTTGCTTACCATCTCCAATCTATTGTCTATGTGTTCCCAAATTTGTGTTTTGCTTAGTCTTGTCATAGTACATCCCACTCCTCTTGCTGAATTTCTCCCTTACAAGTAATGCAGATTAAGGCTGACCAATAAGGGTGGTAGATATTGTGTTGAGCCAAGCATTTAGGGCATCTAATCTTGACGCCTTGTCGAAATACTTTGTCTATAAATTCTACTTGTTCATCTGTAATTTTCATGCTGCTTTCCTTCCATAATAACCCCAAGGGGCTTCTCTAAGTTCTTCCTTCATCCCTTCGCAAACTAACTCATGGTAAAAAAGAAGTGCCTCTTCTTGAACAAACAGCCTTTTATTGATCTTTTTCTCCCAAGATTTTTGATCTTCACAAGATTGATAAGCATAGCATTGCATCATGCTATAGAGTTCGATCCATGTTAGATCAGGATCAGGCTCAGACTTTGCTGCTTCGATACAAGCATTGACATATTTGTATGCTCCATCGTCACCGTAATGACTGAGAAAATATTCTTTCCAATCGTGAGAGTATCTGTATTTAAGTGAGTTCAAGTTAGCCATTGCCATTTTTGTAGCGACTTCTGTGGCTTCTACTTTTGGGTAACAAACTTCTGAATATTTGATTGCTAGTTGACCTATGTGTTCTGCTGAACATAACCATGCTGACATTGTTTTCTCCTTTGTTTGTCGGCAACAAAAAAGCCGCTATGAAGCGGCCTCTTTGTTAGGTTGATAATAATAGTTAGGGTTTTACTTTGGTTTCCATTCGCGGAAATCGTTTAGTCCAGGGTTCTTGTCTGCAAACTCGGCAACACTTTCCATTAGTCCAGTGAACACTGTCCACATAATTCTTAGATTGTGTTGATCCATTTTAGCTACTGATCTATGCAAGTCATTCATTGCATCGGTCAAATCTCTGGCTCTGGTATCAGCCATGCCAAGTTCGTTTACTAGATATGGTGTATATTTGTTTATCATTTTATCTCCTCTGGTGGTAGCCATTCATCAATATGACCATCAAGACTTTCAATATCTGCCAACCATTCTTCAATACATACTGACAAAAATGAGTGGTACTTGTCGTCCAATTCTTCTATTCGAATGTCGTCATTAATATTCTCAAGCCTTGCCCTTACATCGTCTAAAACTTGGTAAGATTTCCTGAGGTCTTTAAGAATATCTTTGTCTAGTCTGCTTCTTAGTTTTGCCATTGTTTAATTCCTTCCTTTACTTCTTGCTCTGTTATGAATGACCAGTATTGATCCCAACATAAAACTCCTTCGTCAGTCTCAACATCCAATGGATAGTTTCCAAAATGATGCCAATGATCCTTCACAAAATTTAAGATTTGATTTTTTAATTCATCCATAGTTCTAGTATCCTTCCATACTTTTGAATTAACTCTGGTAAATGAAAAATTAGGATGGTGAATATCACCATCCCAACAAGTTCTTTAAGTTCTTTTCCAGTAATCATGCTGCCACCAAATCCATGACAAGTTGTCTAACTTTGTCATTGTTGTTTGAAGATTCTGCTATGATATATTGGGAAGCTTGCTCTGCTTTGCTTGCTGCTTTCATCAAGAGACTAGGACTATCTTTTAGTCCTTTGATCCAAGTATTGAGATACTTGGCGTGGTCTGCTCTTGGTGTTGCATCAACCCTTGCTATCCCTGATAGCATTGCTGCTCCGAGTTCTGCTACTAGCTCTTCACAAGCATACTTTTTGTCACCAAATCTTTTACCAAAAGTTCTTGCTAATCTTGTACCAGTCCAGTGAATTAGCTCATGGAACATCGTTCCATAATATCCATTTTGATCTTTAAATTGTTCTTTGGTTGGCATCACTATCACATCATTAGATGGTGAATAGAAAGCATGGTCTTGATCTTTGTAATGGATAGTAGCTCCGGCATTGTTTACAATGAGTTCAGCTAGTTCCACATCGCTCCAATCTTTTGATAGCTCAATCTCTTCCTCTGGCTCTAGCCAGTTGCCATTCCATCCTTCTACTTGGTCGGCATTGAACACTGGAAAAGTGTCACTTTTTGATAGTAGTATTTCCTCTTCTTCTCCTTGATCGTTTTCGATTTTCTTAACAAAGTTCTTGTATAGAAAAACATTTGTTGCTTTCTCTCCCTTCTTGATTGTTGCTCCAACCTCTTTCCACTTTTTGAATGTTGCAAAGACTGGTGATTGCCAGTCATTCAGTGACATTTTCATTCCAAGTATCCAGCGATTAATTCCAGAATATTCTCGTTTGTAAATTGATATTGGTTGTCCATTCTTTCTTGTTGTATTGACCCAAGGCTTTGACCAATTCATTCCCTCAGTTTCCATTAAGTTGATTACAGTCATTGCTGTTTCGTTTAGTAGTTTTGTTACTTTTGCATTTGCCATGATTGGCTCCTTTGCTGTTTTTGATGGTTAGAAATATCCTCAATGGCTTTAGCCATTGGTCGCGTGTAAAGGATTTACACATCAAAACAGCCCGAAAAATCAGGCTGCTTGAATGTTGTTATCCGACAAAGATTGTTACTGTTTTGTTGGTTGATGAAGTTGGAAACCAATTGCCATATTGGTAATCAAGATCAAGAATTGCAGCCATAGTTTCATCGGATACATCAACTGCTGAGTGATCCATAATTTCGTTAATTACATTGCTAGGTAGATTTACTTGATAGGACATAGTTACTTCTCCAAAGTTAAAGTTTCGTTTCGTCTTGTTGACACCCCAAATTATCCTCAGACCCTTTAGGGTCTGGTCGCGCACGTATAAGGGACGATCCAAATCTGGTTTGGTGATAACGTTCTCCAATGGCGGCCAAAAAACCTATGTTTTGAAGGGTTTTGAGCGAATTTGGAAACGTTCAAGACCAGCGAAAAAAGGCAAAAAACCAGCCTAAAACCTTTATAAAAGGGCTAAAAAAGCGTGAAAAAACAACAAGATAAAGATAATATGTGGCAAAAACTGTGACAAAACTGGTCAATCTGGGGGGGCGGCATGGTCGAACCGCCGTTTCATTTTTGCAATTTACCGTTACTCGACCACTCAGAAAATCTGAGCAAATTTGAAAACGTTAGGAGACTAATGGGACGCTTACCTAGAAAATCATTACCAGCAGAAAAGAAATTAACCCCAGCACAAGTGGGTAGATTACGAGCAGACATAATGTCGAAAGTATCTGAGCAGCTTCTTGAGGCTCACGAAGTCGTGATGGGCAGACATGAAGAGGGATGGAATCCTACACAGGCTCGTGTGTTCGCAGCATTGTTAAACAAGGTGATGCCCGACCTCACTGCACAGTTCGTTCAACATGAACACCTGATGTCTGAGTCACCGGAGAAACTATCTCGTGCTCAACTCGAAGAAATAGCGATGGGCGTGAACAATATAATTGACGTTGATGTAGTAGAAGAGGAGATTGCCGATGCTGACAGCACAGGAAGCAGCACAACACCTTCTTAAACTAAAGAAAGCGGAAGATTCATTTGAGGGATTTGTCCGATTGCACAATCCTAGCTGGAAGTTACCAGACTTTCACAAGCGACTTATCGGTGCATTGGATGATTTGGAGAAAGGCGTTGGACCCAGAAACCTGTTAATTACCATGCCGCCGAGACATGGCAAATCAACCTTCGGAAGTGTCCTGTTCCCAGCGTACTTCATGGCTCGTAAGCCTAGCCGCTTTATAATGTCCACATCATACAACAGCCAACTCGCTACAGACTTCGGGCGACAGGTGCGCGATTTAGTAAATGAGGATTTAACACGCCAGGCATTTCCAGATTTAGAGATGTCACAAGACAGTCGAGCCGTTGACCAATGGCGTACTACAGCTTCGGGTGCTGCTTATTTCATTGGTGTCGGTGGTACGACAACAGGCCGAGCCGCAAACATTCTGCTGCTGGACGATCCATTAAAATCTCGTGAGGAAGCCGAAAGCGCAACCCAGCGCAACAAGGTATGGGACTTTTATGTATCTGGACTCTCTACTCGTTTACAGCCTGACATTACAGGCCAGCCACCATGCCAGATAATCATCCTAACACGTTGGCATCCTGACGACATAGCTGGTCGCCTTATGGAAACAGACGACTGGAAGGAAGGATTGTGGAAGCACATAAATTTCCAAGCCATATCTGACGAGCCGATCAAAGGTGCAAAACAATCTCGTATGTCGCTACCGAAAGATCATCCCGAATACATAAGTTCAGCCGAGGCAACTAAGCTAACCAACTCAAAGCGGTGGATTACCAAGACTGAGCGCAAAGCTTTATGGCCTGAGAGGTTTGATCTTGATGAGCTAGAACGGCGTGAGCGTCTTAACCCACGAGAGTTTGCATCTCTGTATCAACAGTCACCCTTCATCGAAGGTGGTAACATGATTAAGTCGCACTGGTGGCGTACATACCCCAGCGACATGAAGCCAGAACAATTCAACTCTCTGATTATTGCTGCTGATACAGCGTTCAAAACAAAGTCAACGTCCGACTATTCTGTAATGATTACGATGGGACTCGACAAGTCGGGCGACATCTACATTGTAGACATACACCGTGACCGCTTTGAGTTCCCTGACCTAAAGCGTAAAATGATTATGCTTAACAATCAGTGGCGCGGCAAAGGACTTCGAGGCATCTACATCGAAGACAAAGCTTCGGGGCAATCTCTGATTCAAGAACTCAAACGTGAATCTGGCGTGTCGGTCATTTCTTACAAAATATCGACAGACAAGGTAACGCGACTATCAGCCGTACTTCCTCTTATCGAAGGTGGTCGGGTACTCATCCCCGAATCTGCCCCTTGGTTAGATTCATTTCATCAAGAGTGTCAGACGTTTCCATCAGGAACATATGACGATCAGATAGACGCATTATCTATCGGCCTTGATGTACTCGCTCGTACACCAGCGACAGGTGAATATTACAAGCCCCCATCCTTCACGACCCTTAATCCTAAGAACAAGTTATTTGCTTACAAGTCTGATCTTAACACAGGAGTAACATGGCGAAATTGGGGTGAATAATGAGGACGACTAGTAGGTTAAATAAAAGGTAAAAAGAAGAATGTCACTAGCACCAGCATCTTACAAAGCAGAATATTCACCAGTCAGTGACGGTATTGTTGTTGATCTGAGTGGGCTTGAGAACAAGTTTCTCAACTATCAGGACGTATCTGTTGATCTAACTGATGAACAGGAGCAAAAGCTTGTGGACTACGCCAAGTCTGCAATGCAGATGAGCTATGATCGAATATCGCGCAGATACGATCACTGGAACGAAGCTGATTGTGCTCACGATGTATATGTCCAGCCAGGGGCAACTACGTTTCGAGAAAAGGCCGTTATCGCTGATACACGAGCGATTGCTGATACGGTCTTAACTTACATGATGTCAGCACTCACAGGCCGTAATCCTATGTTTCAATTGGATGGTCTGAACAGAAAGTCACATAAAAGTGCTGCTGTTTTAGAACGCCTGTTACATCAGCAGATGAGGCGTACAGGTGCGGAGGCTCGACTTGCACAGCATTTACTCGATTGTATCAGATATGGTTTCGCGCCAACAAAAATTACGTGGGATAACGCCAACCGAACCAACCAGATCACGAACTTTGATCCGCGAAGAGTCTTTCACGACCCTAGAGTTCAGTGGGGCGATTGGGACAAGATGCAGTATATCATCTTTTCCGACTACTCTTCCTATGATGCCTTACTACAATCAGGGATGTACGAGAAGCTCCGAAAATATCCGGCGCTCCGCAATCGTATCTCGCCCCCGACTGGTGGGTGGGATGGACACCGTTGGCATAAAAAGGAGGGTCGAGGATTAAGCATTGACCCAGCCGAGCGCAATCGGCGTGAATCTGGCGGTACTTATTTTACTCTAGGCGACAGCAGAGTAGTAGATGAGATGTGGGTACGCCTTGCTGGTTACGAGGTGAACTTACCAAACATAGACAGTCTTTATATGATTGTAACTGTCTTAGATGAGAACGTGGTTATTCGCTGCCAACTAAACCCATATGGTCGCCAGTTTCCAGCAGTGATTGGTGGTTTGTACCACGATGCACATAAGACATATTCACAATCTTTGTACGATCTACTTCTACCACTACACGATATTGCAACGTGGCTACTACGCTCTCGTATCGACAACGTACAGGCTGCACTCTCCAACCTGATCTTTGTGGACCCGACACAAATAGCGATTGGCGATCTGATTGACCGCAATCCGCATGGCATAGTTCGAACAATGCCAGGGGCGAAGCCAGGTGAGGGGGTCTTTATCAGCCAAGTTCCAGACGTAACTCGTGGTCACTGGAACGACATTGAAGCAATGTCACAGTTAAAACAGCGTTTATCAGCAGCGAGTGACGCCCAACAGGGTATGCCGACAAGTGACGGTATCCGTACAGCAACAGAGATTCAGCGTCTTACGCAACTTGGATCGCAAAGATTGGGTACATTATCTCGCGTAATTTCATCTACATCGGTTCGCCCAATGGTTCGGATGATGGTTTCAAACGTGCAAGATTTCTTTGCTACCGAAGGTTCAATCCGATTGAGCGAGAATGATTCAGCCGCGCCAGTAGCAGATATGGTTCAAGATGGGTATCTGGACTTCAATATCAAAGATATTCAAGGCGACATCGACTATTTAGTTGTAGATGGGACACTCCCCTTAGAGCCTACGCGCAATGCCGAAACTTGGATCAATATGCTGAAAATTTTGAACGAGACTGGCATGGCGATGGAATATAATTCTGGCAAGGTAGTAGAGGAAGCTATTCGCGCAATGGGCGTAAGCGACCTAGATCAATTCAAGATTTCAAAAGAACAACAGGCGCAAGGGCCAACTCCATCTCAACAGATGATGTTGATGGAGAAAGCGAGGGGTGCTTCCGTACAGCCAGCCCAAGATGTCCAGCGAGAAGTTGAAAAAGGTAACTTAGTTCCAATGAGGGCAGCGCAATGACCAAGGCACATTCAAGTGTTTGGGCTAGTCAAATAGACCCAACTATACGCGAATATATAGACGCTCGTATCAGCGAAGAAATAAAACCTTTTCGGGACGACATAGAGGGTCTTCGCGGTGCATTATTGGCCCTAAGAGAAACAGCTAATTTTAATTCTGGCAACCTAATTGGTCGCTTAAACAACATGGAAGAAATGCTTTCAATGTCTGCATCAAGGATAGCAAAGTTGCGTACATTGGCGAATGAGGAAGAATAATGGCAAGAACCAGAGTCCCATCCGAACAGCTTAATTTTAGGAGTGCCAATACTGGTACGCACCTACTCGACACGTATTTAGAAGATGCTGAGAAGGGTGGCCTTACGCTATCTGAACTTCTTAGTAAGTTGTTTGATGATGCTACAGGTAATATTGACACTTTTACTTTTACTTATGATGGTACATCCGGAAACGAAAAGATGTTTCTCAAGATTGGTACTGATGGTGCGGTAAATGAGATAGCATCATTTACTCAGCTTTTCGCTGATCTAAACAGCTTCAAATCAATAGCCCTAGCTGACATGGAAATTAAACGTGCTGATGCAGAACAAAGCGCAGCCGAAGCATTAACTTCCGAGAATGAAGCAGAGGCAGCGCAAGTTGCATCGGAAGCAGCAAGGGACGCTTCAATCGCGGCTAGGGATTTGTCTCAAACCTATGCCAACCAAGCTTTTCAAACAACGCCTACAGTGATTCAGCAAGGTATTATTATCGCGCAGCTAAATGGCGAATTATTCAATGGGAGTAGCTTATAATGCCCAATATATCCGTATCTGACCAACAGTCTCTAGCTAACGAGTTATCCACTCGTTTACAGAATTTAGGTGCATCCACACCTAATGCTGATCTGGTTTATCTAACAAGGATGATAGAAATTTTTAACGGCAATGCGAACCTTAGTGCCGTTTCAGCCGAGGGTACGACACAGATCGCTGCTGTAGTTGCCCAAGGGAATACAGAAATCAGCGAACTACAGACTGAAGGTTCAACTCAAATAACGGCAGTACAAAATGCGTCTGCCACCGAGCAAGCGGCTCTTGATGGACTCCAAACGAGCATCACATCGGCGTTAAACGCTTTTCAGATGTCTCCGAGTAAAGTCTTTTTCCTTTCACAAAGCTAACGGAGTAAAAAATGGCAAATGGATTACTAGGAAAAAAAGTCGTAGGGAGCCGTGATACTGAGGTCGTATACACCGTACCGTCAGCTAAAGTGGCAACTTACAACGTAAACGTTCTTAACGATGGGGCAGTAGCAGCCAACGTTAATTTGTTTATTACTGACAAGACATATCAGACAGGTGACTTCGAAAACTACGACAGCACACCTTCAGATGCGTCAGTAACTTATACAACAACAGATACAGCGAATACGCTGGACTTAATCGGTACTGTGTCTAACACTCTTATTACTGACATGAAGACAACACCAGTAGAACCAGCTTCAGCTAACACGGCTTCTACGCCAATTGTTGCAAAAGAAATCTTTACCTACAACACAGCAACAACTGTTGCCGGAGTAGACTATCACTTCATGGTGCAAGACTGTAATCGCAAGGGTAATCCTCTGTGGTTCCATAGTGGGGCCGATCTTTACCTTCGATCACCTGATGACGGTAGCACATATACCATGACCAACTATGTAACTAGCGGTGGTGGGGCATCAGCAACAGCAAACAACTACGGCATGACAGCAAGTGACAACATTCTTTGGGCAACCAACGCCGAAGGGCCGTTTGCAATGGCTTATGTCCAAGGTGTTCCTGGAAGTGCTGGTTCATTGGTAAACACAATTGCTGATTGGCGAACTAATGCTGCTTCTTACAACACAGCTTTCACTTGGGGTCTAGGCGCAATTACAAAGATTGCTGGTGTAAAGACAAACGAAGAAAGATTTATAGTCGGAACCTCAACAGGTTTTAACTACATTTCGAATGACGATACGCCTGAGACTCAGGCTGAGTTTACATCCAATTCAATGTCACCACCTACAGGTGTATCTGGTTTTATGATCGGTGCTGCTGCAATTGCAACGGACGCTACAGACGGTAAGATTTACATAGCTTACTCAGGCGGCAAGGTAGCCTACGCAGACTATACAACAGCGACACCTTTACCAACAACAGGATACAGCGTTTTCGACTTTCCGACAGGAGTTACTTACACAGATGTTGTAGACGTAAGATCAGAGGGTGCAAATTTCGTACTCGTGGTAGCTGGCGGTCAGAAATATAGTTCTTCAGACCTTGGCCTTACTTGGACGCAATCTAAGCATTACGCTAAGTTTCCAGTGGGCATGAATGTTACTTCAATAGGTGGCTCTAATAAACTCCACGAGGCTACATATGGCACATCGGTAAATGAGCTTACCTTTGTCCGAGGCAGAACTTATCGCATTTATCAAATACTAACTGGTAACAACGGACACCCATTAAACTTCTCAACTACTGAGAACGGTACTCATGCTGGCGGTACAGCATACACAGACGGTATGATCTGGCAAATGGGTAATCCATCATCTACCAGTGACTACACTTCGGTTACAACAAACGTAGCAGATTGGAACACCAACCACGCGACATACAACGGTGAAGCAAGAGTAATCGAGTGGACAGTACCAGCTAACGCACCAGACACCCTTTTCACTTACTGCCATGTACATTCTGGCATGGGCCAAGCGGTATCAATCGTGGACGAACCAACTACTGATCCACATGACGACCAGACTTGCTTGGCAACCACAACTGTTTGGACTGAATCTAACGGCGATGCAAATCGCAAGTACGATATTTTCTTTAACGGTGAAGATTATATGCGTGAAAAGCGTTTCTTTGAGTTACCTCAGTCAGACAAGTTTGACAAAGCCGAAATCGCTTCAAACGAAATCCTTGAAAGAACCGGAATCATGGCGAGTGCTGGTGAGCAATTAGTAGTAACTTCAGACCAAGAAAATGTAATCGTAAGGGTTTACGGAATAGAGGAATAATAACATGGCTAAAAAAAGACGCAGTTATCAGATAAACAGTGGTGACTACAATATCGCTGGTGGGGGCGGTGGCGCAGCATCAGGCAATGTTAGGTTTATGCAAAACTCAACCACTGCTGTTGCGGCTGGGGGTAATGGTGTGCTTTACACTCCTGGAACTAAAAACGTTCCTAACCCTATCAAGATCAAGCTTGAGGCTGGTTTACAAGTTACATCAGCCCAACAAACTACAAGCTACGTTTTATTTGAACACGCATTTGAGGCTCCTAATGCTCAAGTTGCTCAAGTAACTGATGCCGACGAACTTCCTAGTGGTTACGGCACTACCTTACCAAGTGGTCTAAGCATTAACACAAATGCCGATCAGGGCGACGGTTCATTTGGGTATGTTCAATTCGCTCAATCTACACTTAGCGGTAGCGCAACGGCTGGGACATACAAGTTTCGTTATTATGTAGATCAAAACGGTTGGTCACGATCATACATCGACTACGAAGTAGAAGTTTGGCCTCAGAATACAACGCCTGTTCAAGCTGATCCCAATATTCTTCTTAGTACAATTTTGCGTAACATAACAGCACCACAGTATTTAACTGGCACAATCACTGGTTCTCAAATTGTATCCTATACCCTTAAAAATGTATCTGGGTTTGCAACTGGTGTTGTGCCGAAAGTAAATACAACCGATGGTCGAGTGTATGTAGAGAACATACCAAACAATCTTGTCGCTGCTACCACCCACTCTTTTACAGTCGAGGTAGATTTAGGTCAGTACGGCAAAATAGATTACACCTACTCAGGAAGTCTCAATTATGGCGACCCCTATGGCGCACGATATTTCGGGCCGAATAATGCTAATTTTAATCCAACAAACCATACCGATTATTCTAGCACTCAAGCGAGTTCAGATTCAGCTTGTAATCCAGCAAAGTCTTCTGGTGCGTTAAGGCGTGTTTATAATGTGAATGAAGATACTTCGCCCTATCTACACAACGATGGATATGGTTGTGAATATGGTACAAACTATGCCCTTAATTATACCAACCAAACATATTATAACGATACGTCAGGTTACGGGAAATTTGGCTACATGGGCTTTACCGCTGAAAATACTCTTTGGTGGTGTTCTGGTAATAACTATCGAGAAGTAAAGTTTCGCTGGACAGTGCCAAGTGGAGTTACATCCTTTTGTGCTGTGTGCGTTGGCGCTGGTGCTGGGGGTGCGTATCAGTGGGCTTCTGATGCTGGTGGTGCTGGCGGTTTAGTTTGGATGAATGGTATTAGCTGCACTCCTGGACAAGTGTACTATGTTTATGTTGGCTTGGGTCGTGAAAGTGAAAGTAACGTTTCAAGCTATGGGGCTGGTTCCAGCTTTATAGTTGCGCCTAACGGTCAAACTATTATGTTTGCCGAAGGTGGCGGCTACACTGGCTACCAAAACTCTAACCCTAATGGTCAAAGAACTTGGTATGACCACACTCCAAATAGCCTCAATAACGGCACAAAAGGAAATGGTTATGGTGGAAACGACAGTCGTGATGGTGGTGGTTATTGGGTTAATGACAACTACGGCACTGGCGTAAACGGCTTTCATTGGGGCGGCGGCGCTGCTTACTATGCTGGCGGTAGCCGTGTTGGAATGGGTGCGGCTGGATATAGAGGTAATCAACAAGGAAGCGGTAGCAGTGACCGAGGTTATTATGGCGGTGGCGGCAACGGCTATTCCTATTCTTCGACTTATGGTTATGGCGGCGGCGGGGGAGTTGGCCTAGACGGTCAGGGTTGGAGAGGCATAGACGGTGGTAGCTCAAGACCAAGAAGCGATCAAAATGCTGGTTCTGGCTATGGTGGATCACAGGGTAGTTGGACTTCATACAACGGTAGTTCCGCTAATTTTTATGGTGCTGGTGGAGGCGGTTCGGGCGGTACGCGAGGTGCGTGGGGCGAACAGCAATTCACAGGCCGAGAAGAACGGAGCGCAGGCAATCGCGTCCGTGTTGGCGGTACGCATGGCGGTGGTGGAGGGGGGTCGGGGACCTCTTACGGCGGCGGTAACGGCGCACCAGGAGGGGTACGCATTATCTGGGGTGTTGGCTCAGATGGTACGCCACGATCCTTTCCGTACACATACGCTTCCGAGAAACCTTCGATGAAATATAACGGAGAGGCATAATGTCTGTTGATAGAGAACTTCTTATGAAAAACATGAGGGCGGCTAGGGATGATAAGTTAGCTAGAAGCGACATAGAACTTATCAAACTCTTGGAAAGTTCCTCAAGCTATTCTGCATACAATACAGCAAAGACTGAATGGGTTGCGTATCGCACAGCGTTACGCGATCACCCAGCTAGTTTTCCAGACGACATAGAAGACGATTACAGTAACGTTCCAGCTATGCCGTTATCACCAACCGAGACTGCTGCTGAAGCAGTAGAGGTAAACAACCTTCCAGACGAGGAATAACATACACCATGAAATTTATTACTTACACTGACGTTGATAACTTTGAACAATTTTTCGATCCAACTACTGTTAAATTTACCATGAGCACACCTCTTGGTACTATGGAAACAGGCGAACCAGCAGACGGTTGGGGATGTAAAGTTTGTCTTGGCGACCATATATATATAATCGCTAAAGAAGACCCAGCCTCTTTAATAGCAAGGGTTAAAGAAGCAAATGGGGTTTGAGAACCCATTTAGTTTCCCTATTTTACATGAAGTCATAGACGATGGGGAAAAATTAGCTGACGATTTGTGCGAGTACGCTTATGATTTGCGTGACAAAGACCCAAACGGAAAGCTGATAAGTCATGCTTGGCATCATTATGAACGAGCAAAGTCACCCGAAGATTACAAAAGGCATGGTTATACAAGTCATGGTAATTTCGAACTTAGGGATGATGAACGGTTTGATCCGATACATCGCGCTATTGTTAAGCAGTGTCAAAAGTACACAAACAGTCTAAACAAAGACCCAAAGTTCCATCTAACAAATTCTTGGGTTTCAATTTATGGTCATGGTCATTTTGCACCAGAGCATATTCATGGCTTTGCTCATTTAGCTTGTGTGTTCTATGGGGCAACTTCAGAGGGTACTGGTGAAATCGTGTTTCGAAATCCAGCCGCGTCTTCTTACAATATGATTTACGGCAATGGCTTTGCGATGTGGAATGATAAGTACACCCTTCACCCTAAGAAGGGTATGATGGTTGTTTTCCCAGCGCATATGGCTCACTTCACTAATCCTCATTTAGCAGACGAAGACAGAATAATTTTAAGCTGCAACGCTGTTTTTGATGAATGTGTGTTTTAACAGGGACGACACGTAGCCAGCCAATAGAGATAATGTCCGAAAGGAGTTGTCTATGCCAGCCAAGAAAAAAGCATCTAAGAAGTCCATGCCTTGCAACAAGCCGAAGCGTCAAGTTTCTGGTGGTAAAAAGTTTGTAGTCAAGGCGTGTGCCAACGGTAAGGAAAAGATAATTCGCTTCGGGGACGCCAAGATGACCATCAAGAAAGGACAGCCCTCTCGAAAGAAATCCTATTGCGCTCGTAGTGGTGGGATAAAAGGTAAGTCAAACAAGCTATCAGCAAACTACTGGTCGCGCCGAGCATGGAATTGCTGACATGGGTGATCTAAAGGTTCCATTAGCCTTAGTGGTGGTAATTATCGCGCAAACTGTTGGTGCGGTCTTTTATCTATCCGAGCAAGCACATCGAATTGAACATCTTGAGAAATCATTAGCCACGCTCAACAAAGACGTTGATACGCTTTGGTCTGACACAGCCGACTTAATAACCTTTGCCACATACACAGAAAATCGGTGGGCAGAGGCGTACTCAGGCGACATGACATACATACGTCTGTTCGGAAATAAACCACCACCAGAAAAGGAGAATTGAGATGCCAACCGTAGGTAAGAAAAAATATCCATACACAAAAAAGGGTATGGCTGCTGCTAAAAAAGCTGCCAAGAAAACTGGCAAGCCAATGAAAAAGAAAAAAGGTTACTAATGGCTAAGACATCAAAAGAAGTTCGTAAGCTTGGAAAGAAAACGCAGACCGGAAAGATGATTCATTCCGACTGCCCATGTACTCAGGGTAAGTAAAATGCCAGGGAAAATGAAACCTCTGACCCAGCGTCAGATGGATACTCTAAAACGTCACTCAAAGCATCACACCAAAAAGCATATGGCTGAAATGACAAAATCTATGCGCCAAGGAATGACCTTCGGTGCAGCACACAAGAAAGCCATGAGCAAGGTAGGTAAGTAATGCCAGCCAAAAAGAAGTCTGCAAAAAAGGACGCTTGCTATCACAAGGTCAAGTCTCGCTACAAGGTTTGGCCTAGTGCTTATGGGTCGGGGAGTTTGGTACGTTGTAGGAAGGTCGGCGCGGCTAATTGGGGTAATTCAACTAAGAAAAAGAAAGGTAAGAAAAAATGACTCGCATGACACCAGCTAAGAAAAAACTTGCAAGTATGTATGGCAACAAAAACAAAATTACTCGCGGTGATGTGATTGCTGCTGCCAAAAAGAAGAAAGCCAAGAAGAAAAAATGAGTGGATTGCGCGAATGGTTTGGCAAGAACAACGGCAAAGGCTGGATCGATTGTAAAACTGGAAAGCCTTGTGGACGACAAAAGGGTGAAAAAAGACGATCATACCCAGCTTGTAGACCTACCAAGGCGCAATGCACGAGTGCTGCTCGTAAGAAAACAAGTTCGAAACGCATAAGTTGGAAAGGAAAGAAAGGTGGCAAAAAAACCAAATAAACTAAGGATGAAAGGTTGTGGTCCAGTCAAGGCTGGAAAAGCTCCGATAACCAAAAAGAAGTCGGGGTTAAAAACACAAAAATAAATTATGATTAAAACTGACCTTAAAGAACTCATTGCTTTGTCAGAGAGCAGAGGATGGGCGAAAATAAACGAGGTCATGCAAGAAGAAATACTACAACTCGCTTTAAGCATGGCTCGTTCACCTGACATGACGCAACAACAAATGGATTTCCAAAGAGGTGCTATTTTTGCTGCCGAACAATTACTTAATGTGCCAACACGTTTGATTCAAAAGATCGAAGGTGATTTGGCTTTAGATGAAACCATAAACTCCGCTAAGGCCGAGAAAGGATTAACAAATGGCTGAAAAAGATTTAGAACAAATGGCTCGTATCGCTGCAAAACAATTAGGCGGCGAAGCACCGAAAGAAGAAAGCGCACCAGCAAAGGACGCTACACCACAGGAAAAAGCTGCACAGGTGGCATCTCCACAAACAGAGGGCGACAAAGCTAAAGAAGCTGCTGTTATGTATAAAGTCGAGATGGGTGGCGGCACTAGAGAACTAACCCCTCAACAAATTTCTTCTACTTTCGAGAGATACCGTGATTTGAATCACAAGCAATCACAGATGAAGCCAGTAATGGACTTGGCTCAAAAGATGATGGATGTGGGTCAGATTGATGGTGCTCAAGCTGCAAAGCTGATGGAAGCTTCATTGAAAGCAATGACCAAATCCCCACAGATGGGTCGTGCCACACAGAAACAACCTGGCACTGCACAACCACAGACTCAGGCGCAACCAGCTAACTTGGATGCAGAGTTCCAAAAATATGAGGACGAAAACGCAATATCCTTACCACCTGGTTATCGTGAAGCGGCTGCTCGAATGGAAGCTCTTGAAAAGCGTATGGGTCAACAAATGAACGCAATGCAGCAAATGACTGAGCGAATGGGTCAGCAAGCACAGCAAGGCGTTCAATCTGCACAACAAGCACAGAAAGATCGAGTGCAAGTTATTAGAGAGTCTATTGGTCAGAACTTAGATCAAGCCCAAGCTGCTGCTGGTTTACCAGACGATGCTCTTCAAGACTTTCAAACTTATGCTGGCGAACGTGGCTACACAGCCGAAGATTTTGCTGATCGCGGCCTAACGATGAAGGTTGTTCAAGACTTTGCTAACCAAAGAAACACACCGGAGTTTCAGAGGTTAAAAGAGCAATCTGCTCGTAGGCAAGCATTTCTTAAAACGCAATCGGGTAGTCCAGCCGCACCTATGGCTGCACAACCTAAAGAAGACGAGACAATGGCTCGTATGGCGGCGGCTGCATTAGCTAAAAGAAATCCATAATTAGGGACGACACACGGCTTAATTTCCCACATATTAGTGTTGAACAGACGCTACGGCTTCAACAAAGTTCAAAAAAAATCGGGAAGTGAAAGTCGTGTGATTCCCACGACCTACATTTGTTCCCCCTAGAAAAAGAAACCTAAACTAGAAAGGAGACTAGCTATGGCTGGTATTCAGGGTTTAAGGGGTACAGGTCAGTTTGATGTGAACTTTCGCCCCAAGAACTACCGCGAGTTATACTCGCTATTGGAACCAAATGGGTCGGCTCCGCTTTCAGCGTTGTTGGCAATGACTGGTTCAGAGGCTACAGACGACCCGGCTTATTTAAATTTTCGAGATGAATTGCCTGATCGAAAGTTGACAGTAAACGGAGCAGTGGCTTCAACATCTACAACCGCAATCACAGTGGACGCTGGAAACGACAACTTGTTTGCCGTATCTGGTTCTATCGTTGTGAACGCCTCAACTGGCGAGGTAATGAGATGTACTGCTGATGCAACAGCAACAGGACTAACTGTTGAAAGAAACATTGGTGGAACTTCACATACTATCGCTGATGGTGCTGAACTCTTCATTGCTGGTACAGCATACGAAGAAGGTAGTGCATCTCCAACTGGCGTATCGTTCGATGCCGTAACTTCCGAAAATTTTACACAAATTTTTCGTACAAGTTTTACCGTCACCGAAACGTTACGTGCAACTAATCTCCGCACAGGAGATAAAGAAGATGAGATGGCAACCAAAGCTCTAAAGATGCACATGATGGACATCGAAAGAGCAATGTTTTTCGGTAAGAAGCATGAGTCAAACGGCTCAACTGCTCAACCACGCCGATTTACAGGTGGTCTAATCAACACGCTTTCAAACGTCATTGATCGCTCAACAGCATCTAACACAATGACAGAAGACCAGTTTGATCGCTCATTGATTGAAGACATCTTCGCTTTTGGTTCAAAACAGAAGATTATGTTCTGTGGAGCCAAAGTTGCTGGACACCTTCAAAAGTTCGGAAAAGATCGCTGGAATCCTCATATTATTGAGGACACCTATGGCGTTTCGATTTCTGGCTATGAAACGTTCGCTGGAACGCTTGGGGTCCATCTTCACCCACAATTCCGTATGATTCCAGGAATGGAAAATGCGGCGGTAATCATCGACTTTCCGTTCTTGAAATACAGATACATGGAAGGGCGTGATACTCAATTGCTACGTGATCGCCAAGCGGCTGATGTCGATGCGGTCAAGCACGAGTATCTAACCGAATGTGGATTGGAACTTATGCAAGACAAGGTACACACCTTCATCAAAAATTGGGACTTAATCGCCTAATTAGAGCGTTAAGCAAAGATCATTAAGGGCGGCTTCGGTCGCCCTTTTTCGTGGACGACTAGGGTGGGAAAAACACGCATAAATAAAGAGTACATTAATTTGGAGAAATTTTATGGTTAAGAAACGAGCGCGTACAGCTAAAGGACACTATGTTAAAGACGATCCCACCACTGAAAAAAACGAAGCTTGGGTCGAGGTTGATGATACTACAACTAAGAAAGCTGCACAGAAAAAAGTATCAAAAGCCGAACCAAAATCAGCATTTGAAATTTTTATATCTGCTGGGGAAGAGGCTTCCGTTTATGAGCTAAGAGTAGGTGACGCTCGTATTCGAGGCGCATGGGACACAAACCGAGAACACGTATTTTGGAAAGTGCCAAAAGATTTAGTGGAGCAAACCAAACTCCATCACCATTACTGGACTGGTCGCATTATCTCAACTGAGGATTAATTATGTCTGCATATACAGAAAATTCTACTTCCTCTTCTAGTGGTGCTGGAACAACAGGGAGTGCTACAACTTCAAGCGGCTCTACGACCACGACAACCAATACAGAAAAGTCTGTTGTAAAACCTTTTGCGGCTGGGGTTAAAAATAATTCTCCTCTCGAAGACTTGGTTCGATCAGCCCTAGTTCGGGCTGGTAACTTCTCACCATCTCGTGTGGACGGTGAAGTTATGATGATGATGATCGAACTTGCTAACAGGGTTATAGATGAAGTTCGAAAAAATCCTTATTGGCAAGGTGGCGACATTGATTATTTCAATGACCCTACTGAGTGTCGAGCAATACCGGATATGGTTTTAATTGATGGTCTGACTGCACACTACTTGCTTCAACAAGGATCAGATAAAGCAATGGTATTTTTGCAACTGTATCAAACCAATCTATTCGATACGCTGCATTATTTATCCAATGGCAACAAAGCATACACTTTCAAAGTCAAAGATGGTGGCTCGAACAAACGGTACTCATAAATGACAAGACTAAGTTATGCTCCGATAGCGATTAAGAGTGACGCTACCACATACTATGGGTTTCGTGGGATAGATCGCTCTCGTGATATTACGTCAATGGAAACGCAAAAAGAGCAAAACTTTTGGAGGCTTGAAAACTGTTATGTAGATTATCGTGGTCAGTTAATTCGTGATCCTAAGTTTTTTCTACACAGTGGTTCAAATCGTTTTCCTGTAAAAGCTTTGCGATTTTATAACAGAGAAGGTGTGTGTTATGCGGAAGAGGATGCAGCTAGTACACACTTAGCCTCAGATCGGGGGCATAGGGTTGAGTCTGCTTTTCCAAAAGATTCAATCGTTAGCATGACAAACTTCAAGGGAAAGGTGCATATCTTTTCTGAGAATACACGTATGTATCGGTACGATGGTTTTCAATTCGACACAGCAACATCCTCTATCACACCTTCGTTTGGCGTTCCGATTCAGAGGCGACTAGCGGTTGCTGGATTTAAAGATCGACCAACTGTTATAGAATTTAGTAGGGTTGATAACCCTGACATCTTCCTAGCAGAAGAGGCGATTACCGAAGAGGTAACAAGAGCAGCTTTTATAGACATCTCTAATCTAATCGGTACTGCTGATGAGATTACAGGACTCGGTACTTTCGAAGCTAACCGTTTGGCAGTTTTTACTAAAGACCAGACACTTGTTTATATCATAGACCCTGACTTCGAAGAGTGGCAGTTAGATTCTCGTGCGAACCTTCGGATCGGCTGCATTAGTCACAACTCAGTCGTAAACGCTGGATCAGACTTGTTGTTCTGCTCACGCCGAGGAATCCACAGTATTATGAGGTCGGAGCAAAACGGTATCACTATCGCGGAAGCTTCTCTCTCTGATGAAGTCGAGCCGCTATATCAGGAGTTGGTTAAGACAACACCAGACCCACGAATGATAAGTGCTGTCTACGATCCTGACACACAAACCTATCACGTATTTTTCCCAAGACCAGGTGGTACTCAAACCAAGCGTTTATCTATGAACTTTCGATCTGGTTACGAGATGGTAAATTTTCAGCTTGGAGATACTTTGCTGCCACGATGCGGAGCTTTTCTAGGTGGCAGATTGATGTTTGGTACAGCCGATGGAGTTTACGAGGCGACTGATCGGGTGATAACACAAGATACTGGATTATCTGACCTTCGCCGTTCCCCTATGATTGGCGAAACACCTGTTCTTTGGTTAGGTGATTTTCTTAATAATAAAAGAACTCACTCAATTATTATTCAAGCATCAGGCAAAGGCAGATTTTATGTTGATGCTCTTGATGATGCAGAAAGACCTATGACTACTATAGAGGTCAACCTAGATCGGATCGAAGGTGATCCACATTGGGGCGACAGCCCCCTTAAAAATGACTACACTTTCCCATTCAACCACATTTTCAGAGGTGTAAGATTACGATTCCGCACTGATGAAAAGGATGTCGATACTGATGTGACAATCATTAGTTTTGCGTTCTTGATGCACAAAAACAAGTAAGGAGAAAATAAATGGCCCGATTAAAGGTCTTGTACCCAGGAAATCATACCTCATCGGGTAATATCGGTGCGGATATTGAAAACATAGTTCGTTATCTAAACTCTTCGGAGCTTGGGGATCAGACTCTATCAGAGCTTTTAAAGAAGCTGTTCGATGGAGATGGTATTCTTAAAGCACCAGTAGAGTTGCGTAATGACAACATTCAAGGACTTCAGTACCGAGTTGGTGAATATACTGAAGCTGAAACAGGGTGGCAGCAACTAGCTACTGTTGCTGATATTCGAGGGGCTTCGGGTTCTGATGTAGGAACTATTGGTGCTCCGCTATTTTCAGCTAGAACCGACTTTGTAATTAACGAAGCTGACAGTAATGGCAACATTCAATATCCGACTGGCAGCACAATATTTAATTACATACACGAGGATGCTGACGCTATTGTTGTGTATGTCAACGGCGCACTAGAGGCGACTGCAAACTTCTCTAGTTCTGCATCGGCTAATACGGTGACACTTGTAAACGCGACACAAGCAAGTGACTTAATAACAATATACAAAGTTCAGTCAGCAAATGACTCAGGATTTACTCGTGAAGATGTTATAGCTGGTACATCTCAGGCGGTGTTTCCATTTGTGCATAGTGAAGACCAGCGTGTACTCGTATATCGAAACGGTGTGCTGCAAAGATCGGGCGGTACAAACGATTATACGCAACAGCCAGCAAACTCTACCATCACCTTTACGTCTGCTTTGACTGCTGGCGATTTAGTTACATTTATAATCGTAGAAGACACCTCACAGGTTCGAGTCTCAGGCTTAATGACCGAGGATAAGTTTACCAATACAGATGGTCTTATTCCTTTTGGAAAGCTTGCAATTGCAGACGCAGACATACCAAGAGCAAAAGTTGAGGGTGTTACAGAACTTCTAGCAAACCGAGGACGAGTTTATGTGTCACCATCGGAGCCGCAAAATCCTAACGCTGGCGATCTATGGGTTGATACAGCAGCCTCACCAAACGTACTAAAATTTTATAATGGTACAGGTTGGTTGCTTACCAGCCCCGATACAGGGATTCCAGCTTTCGGCACAACCAATGCTCTACAATTTCTTCGAGTCAACTCAACTGGTGGTGGATTAGAATTTGCTAACGTAGATTTTACTGCTCTTGTTCCCAAGACTTTTATCGGGGCTGCTGATGGTGTTGCTGGTTTGGATGCAACTGGAAGACTGCCTATAGCTCAACTTCCAGACACCTTCGCAACACGTTCATTTTTCTTCCAACAATCAGGTTCAATAAGTAACGGTGATTACGTTGTCACTCGTGCCTTTAAACAAAATGTTCGCATAGATGCGATAGCAGTTAAGGCATCAAGCGGATCAGGTAACGTTCAGTTAAAGATAAATGGTATCAACGCTGGTGATGTTATTGCAGCATCATCATCACTTACCGAACAAAACCTCTCAGCAAGTATCGCTATTGATGCCGTAACAACTTCGAAAGAAATTGCGTTCACTGTTTCAAGCGCGAACTCACTAACTGATATTGAAGTAACATTGGCGGCGGTTATTACGAATGTATGATGATTTAACACCAGAGCAAATGCGTAGAATTGCAGCGTCCCTATCTGATATGGGGCGCAAGGGTGATACGCAGCTTGTTCACGTAAATAAAAAAGAAGTAGAACTTTTAAAAACGCTAGGGTCTGGTACTAAAAATCCTAACACCGGATTGCTTGAGTTCTATCAAGAGGACGATGAGGACAACGGCGGTGGATATACAAGCTTCGCTGATATGTTCGATGGTGGTGGTCCAGGACAAAGCGGTGATACTTACGATAATGATAACGACCCCAATAACGAAGTAACAGGCATAGCTCGTGTTTCTAATCGAATGGCTGGGGCTGGTCATGCTAACAACGGTCTTAATGACGATGATAGCAGAAATGATGATAAAGATTATACCTATGACTCATTTGCCGATATGTTCGATGGTGGCGGTATTGGTATGTCTGGTGACACGTATGGGCATGGTGACTTTTCAAATTTAGACAAAGATGGTGATGGTCACATTTCAAGGGCTGAAAGCGGTAAAGGATTACCAGGTGGTATTGATGGAGACAATGATAGTCCCTTCAAAATGGTTGCTAATGTAGTCGGCCTTGTTGCAAGTCCTGTTGCTTATCTTGGGGCTAAAGCAGCTAACAGTTACTTCGATAAAGATGGTGACGGTTCGATGTTTACCACTGGTGGTAAGTTTACATTGTTTGGTGATGGTACAAACACAACTAATGGTAAAGCCAAAGCAATAACAACAACAGGAAGTAGTAACCGAAATAACAATGAATCAACTCAATCAACTAGTGACGGCGAAGTAGATCAGACTGGTGCAGAGGGCGAAGAGTCCACTTACTCTCAAATAAGTGACTCAGTTCAATACAGACCCACAGCATTTTCCTCTAGGCCAGAAAGACGCAAGTTTATAAACTACGACTATTCTGATGGTACAGGAAAACCAGTCGGCACTTACAACGGAAACGCCAAGCCTTTCCATGTAGCTACAAGCCAAGATAGTATTGATGCTTATTATGTTTCCGAGACAACATCTAACGCAATCGACAGTATGATTTCTGCAATGCCAACAGAGATTCAAGATCAGTTAAGTGGTGAAATTTCAGTACAGCTTACAGCAGATAATAAACTGGCTCTTTTTGTCGGAAACGATGATAGTGGATATATCGAAGCTACATATGCCGCCGATGATGCTGGTATGGAAACGGCAATGAAAGACGTTGCCAATATGCTTTCATACGGCGAGGCTAGTGGCGACTTGAAAATAGACGCTGGATATACAGGTCGCGTTAGGTCTGCTCAACGTTTCCAAGGCTATAGCGATCAAGACTTATCCAATCAATTAGCATTATTAAAAAATGAAGGGGCGACTTACCAAAAAGACGACCCTTTGTATCTTTTATATCTTGAGCGATTACAAGAGTTGGAAGACGAGATTGCAAGGCGCATGGGTGATGCAAAAACCACCACCGCGCAGTATTCAGTCGATGGAGTAACTCGCTCAGTACAAGAAAACGCTCAACAAATGTTTCAAGTTTAATAAGGGACGACTTGCACTTTGATAAAAGGTTAAAGTCTTACAACAAATAGGAGAAATAATATGCCATTTTCAGCAGCAATTTTAGGTTCTAGTGATGTTTTTGGCCCGAATACTGGAACAAGCATTGCCAGTAGAAAAGCGGCCTCGGCTGCTGGCGAGAAAATCGCAGATCAAGGACGGTACGGAGACACTATGGTTATCCATGCGTCACCTTTTACCATGAAGCTTTTGCAAGACATCGGCGGTGCAAGTTCGTTCAATCCCAAAACAGGTATGCTCGAATTTTATAATGTCGATGATATGATGAAAAAGAAATTAGGGTACTAACTTGTCTAGGGAAGAAACTCGATTAACTGAAATAGGTGAAATAGTAGAGTGCTTCGCTCAAAGCCCATACTACTTGGATAGAAGTATATTTCTTCTAAAGAACTCAGTTATTCCAGCCATAAACAATGGCAAGTATCTTCCTTGGTTCGGTAAAGGAAAAAAATTGTTGGGTGTAGTTACCTACGCATTTCTAACAGACAAAGAGAAAGAGAATAATGAATTTGACGGTGATGAAGTATTTGCCAGGGATAGCGGTGATAACCTTCATTTTTGTCAGTTTGTTTGCAATGGAAGCAAAAGGGATGTTTTGCAGTTTGTAAGGTTCATACAAAAAAGCCTTTCACACCAGTACCCAGACATTCCAATTGCAACAGGAACTAGAAAGAAGAATGGCTCAAGTAGACCGGAGCTTTGGTTTAGAAAGGAAGTGGCATTATGAGCCGTTATCAATTGTGGAATCCATTATTAACTAACGTTGGTATCAAACAGCAAGTCGTGTGGGATAACGATGGTGGCGGTAGTAGCAACAAAAGTAGTGGCGGTAGTTCAAACAAAAACAAAAACACCACAACTGTCCAGTCGGGCCAAACTCTTTCTGAAATAGCGGAAGATAATAATATGTCTGTTGCTGAACTAGCAGCAGCAAACAACATTACAGATGTTGATAATATCCAAGCTGGTCAGACTCTAAACATATCGGGGGCTAACTCAGGTAGCTCAACTTATGCTGGCGGTGTTGGTTTAGGCGGTTCTGGTTCTGGCGGTAACAATAATAACAATAATAATTCATATTCTGCATTTGACGATGATGATGAGGATTACACGCCAACAGCAGATGAATTGAACGCAGCAATCCAGGCGTCTGGTGGCACGAATATGACCAGCGACACTTCGGATGTGGATTTTAGCGTCACAGGTTCTAACCAAAATTACAACACTGCTGCTTCGGCTGATGATGATAGTGACAAGATAACGTCAAGCGATGGTCCATCACTGACTGGTATTCAGACAAGCATGGTCGATGGTACTAATATTGCTGATAACAGTTCGATAGGTCCATCAGGTTACACGAGTTTAGATGCAATTGCTGGGACTAGTTTGGACAATAATACTTCTACAGGAAGTAGTACACCGTCAACTGGCACTAATACTACTGGCATTACCTCTAGTGGACAAGTAAGTGATGCTATTACTGGCGAACCGGTGGACATTAATACCGGTGCTGTTGAGGGTGATCCTCAAGGAATTGCAAGTGATGGTTCGGTTTCGGGTGCGATAACAGGCGAACCAAATTATGCGTCTGGTGTCGAAAAAATTCTTGTCGAACAATACGGCTGGACCCTTAACCCTTATGGCAATGCAGTTCCACCTGGCGGTGATGGTGGCGGTGACGATGGTGGCGATAATACTGGCCCAGCAACAAATAACACACCTGGCGGCGGTGGAAATAATACAGGTGGCGGCAACAATACAGGTGGTGGAAATAATACAGGTGGAGATGATACAGGCGGTGATGATACTGGCGGTGATGATACTGGTGGTGACGACACAGGGGGGGATGACACTGGTGGAGATGATACTGGTGGTGACGATACTGGTGGCGATGATACTGGTGGCGATGACACAGGTGGAGATGATACAGGCGGTACGCCAGTCGAAGTAGGCGATGAAGACGATGAGTTTGCAGATACCAACAATGATGGATACATCTCAGAGTTAGAAGCGGAAATCGCTAACTTACGTCAGCAGCTTGCTTTGCTTACTAACAGTTCTACCTCTGAAACCGACAGCCTGTCACGAGAAGAAATCTTACGTTTAATTGCGGAAGCGATGCGTAATCAAAATGCTGGTGGTTATAACCCACTAGCGTTTATGAACGCCTTTGGTTTTGCAGCACAACCAAATTACTTTGGGCAACCGATCCCAACCTTTATGTCACAGGATGGTGTATATACTCGCCGCGCAGTGAGAGATAGAGACACAGGAGAAATTCGTTATGTGAATGTACCAATCGGCAACGCTTCTCTCGCTGGCACTGGTGGTTTCCAACGTAGGCGGCGCGAAGGATTTGGTGGCAACTTCCAAACATTTTAAAGGATTAAATTAATGGCGTGGACCGATATTCTTGGTGATTTGGGAAATGTGATAGATGTAGGATTAGGAGTTGCTAATCTTGGGTCGGCAATCCGTTCTGGTCGTGAAGCAAGTAGACTTAATGATTTAACCGAAGCGCAAGTTATGGCAGATATAAACCGCAACCAAGAGGTTGCGGATTTATACGCTGAAGGTTCATCGGTTATGTCTGATAACCTTAATAGGTTATTAGAATTATATGGTGACTTTGGGCAAGTAACACCAGCAGTAGTAAATCAGTTTACTGATTTTGTTTCTAAAAATCGTGCAGCAGAGGAAGCAGCTAATAGAAGAGAGGTTGATAATCTTACGGCCTATGATCGCGCACGACTTCGCGGCATGGAAGATATGTTTAGAGAGTTTGCTGATGTTAAACTCGAAGAGGGTAAAGATGAAGTCTACTATCAAGACGCTGCTGCAAAACTAACTGCTCCCGACACATTTAAGTATGCTCAAATGCAAGATATGTTGTCTGCTCAATTTATGCAGATGAGAAACAGAAACACAGAAAGAGCACTGAACAATCAATATTCGAAAGCACTGGCAAATATTCCAGAGGGCATGGAAAATTCCACACTTCGAGTCCAGATGGAACGTGCATCATCCGATGCTGCTCGTGAGGCATATAACAATGATATGCTTGCGTCTATTGGTGACGCTCAACAGTACATTGCTGGTTTACAGCAAGCGGCATCTAACCAACAGAACATGACTAATGCCGAGCGTAATATGGCACGTAACTTGGTTTCTGATAGTTTACAGTACGGCACGACTACATTGAACAATGATTTGCGTGGCGGTCAATACGGTCAAGATTTCTACGGTAATGAGAAAGCAATGCGTGGACGCAATATTGACGAGATAAGCGCATTGCAAGGCATGAGAAATAATACAGCACTTTCTGACTATTCAAACGCATTAAGCCTAGTAAGTTCCGAAAATGCTTTAGCCAATGACTATATCAATCAGACTCTTGGCCTTTCTACTGCTCCTTTCTCATATTCAGCAGATGGGCAAGCTGGTATATCTAATGCAAATTCTATTAGTGCTCTTGGCACTATGGCTGCTAACCAAGCGACACTGGCTAATTCTCAAGCTGCTGGTCTAGGTGGATGGTGGTCAAATTTTAGATCGAACAACAATTTTTAGGATGTTTCTTAGATGCTTAACTTCGGTGCTTTCCAGCAAGGTTATAACGAAAATGAAAAAATTCTTGCGGCTAGACGTAAAGAAAATGCTGCCCTTTATTCGGACTTTGTTAGAGCCAATCCTGGGGCTAGTGCAGATGATCGGGAAAAATTTGCGGAATCGTTAGCTGGTCGCAATAAATCTTTTAGAGCCGTTCTACCATCTCGCTCCATGATGGAAGCGAATGTTGCTGCATATAATAAAGAGAAAGAACGAGTCGAAGCGGAACGTGCTCGTAAGTTACAATTGCAACAGATAGATATAGTAAACAAAGCGTCTGATTTTATGGCAGATGTTTTGCAGACATCTAGTGATACAGACGCATTGTCAGCAGTAAAGTCAACGTTTGGAACGTTACTACCCGACAACTTAATTGGGGCTGTGCAATCGCAAGCGGAAAGAAAAGGCTGGGCTGAGTTTCAAAGAAGTGCCGCACCTCTTGTAGATAACTTTCTTAACACACCAAACGATAGTAATTTTAAGAGTCTAAACCGCGAGGGGTATAGCCCACGTTGGAATAAGATGTTGATGGATCAGCATCAAGGAAAATTAGATACTGCTAAAGATCAAGCGAAAGCTGCTTACGTGGCGACAATGAGTGAGTTGGCTACAACGTCTGATTTAGATGATAATACTGTGTTCGATGCTAAGTCGGAAGCTGCTCAATCAAAAGTTAGAGGTCTTTTAGATCAAGAGACAATAGATAAAGCTACTGCAAACGCTATTGAAATTAGAAAGCAAGCAAGAATCCAAAGATCGGAAACAGCAGTTAGTGATTTTAACAAAATATCACAACAAGTAGCACAAAATGTTAGAGATGGTGTCGATGGGTATCAAAGCATGGGTGCTATCAAGCAAAGAGTAAATGAATTATTTTCTGCAAATGAAAACTTTAAATACATTCCGAAACAAAACGGCATTGATATGCAGACTACATTTATTAAGGAATTAGAAAAAGAACTTGAAGATACAAGAACAGATACTTTAAGAGCGTTAGATGTTGCTGAACAAGCTGCTGAAAAGCAGCAGCTACAAGAACTCATAAGTAATCGTGACCTTGATTACAATGGCGCACTCGAAACAGTTAAAGAAATTGTAAAAGGTTCCATTGGTCTTGATCCAGAGCTAGATAAAAATGCCACTGCTCAAAGAAACGTAGATGTCGATGCCACAACAAACCAAATCGTAGGGCTTATAAGTCAGCTTGGTAACTATGGGCTGAACCTTGGAAATGGAGACTTAGTTGCTGGTTTGGCTAATCAAATATTAGAAGAGCAAGCGCAGTTACAGGGAGCTATGGAAGGAGAGGTTGTACCCTTTTCGATAGAAATGGCACTCGAAGCATACGACCAGCTTTTACAAAGCGGCAACGGACTTGCGCCTCTTGAACTAAGAGCAGTCAACATGGCATTGACTGAGTTAGGTATGTCCGGTGTGGCTGACTTATCAAAACTACCAGACTTGGATTTATCTGGTGAGATAAGTGCCGCGTTTGGTGAAATAGCCGAAGCACAAAACGATTTGTATGATCCAACTGAAGTAAGCATTTCAAACGTCACCGATAATGTAAATAACGAAATATCTGAAATCGAAGGTGAAATTAGCCAGCTTAATATTAATGATACATTAACTGCTGTTTCTGAGTTACTTGATGTTGATATAGCAGACAGAGATATAGATGCTCTAAATGAGTGGGCAACAGAAGGTCAGAAAAACGCTAGATCATTAGTCATTGCTTCTACTGAAATTGAGTTAAAAGCTAACCGTTTAGAAAAACTTGCAACTGATCCTTTCTATGTAAAAGGAAATCGTGAACTTGCTAACCAAGCATTAGCTAGAGCCACTAAGTTAAAAGAACTTTCTCAGGCATATCAAAACCAAGCCAACGCAATTGCTGAAAAAGGTATGGAAATTAGAAAAGCAACTACCGTTGCGCCAGCAACCATACCGATTGAGGAAGCAGATAAATCGACTGCACTAGTACAAGGCGTAAATACGATAGCAGCATCGGTAGCGGCTAACGCTCAAAATATGAGCGAAGAGCAGATATTCCAAATGGTTGTTGACCAAGTAAGAAAAGCTGCCCACTTAGCACCAACCAAAACATATACTGGTGGAATAGCTGAAAGAGAGAGCACAGGTTTTATAGATAGTGTTGGGCAAACTTTGGCGGCTCCATTTCGATCCCTTATCGGTGGTGGAGAAAGCAACAATGATGTTTATCTAGGCGCAGATGAGGGCCAATTGCCGTACACAGGTCCAATTTCAAGGTTTATGGCTGGTGAAGAAACACAAGTTCCAGACTTGTTACCAATGATCGAAATGATCTACGAGCAATTGGCTGAAAAATACAACCTTGCACCTATGCCGACTGAGGAAATGGGCAGACAGTATTTAGGCATGGATCAAGGTATGCTGAATTTAAATTTTGGGCTAGGTGATCGCTATAATTATGCGACTGGCAACCAATAATCGGGACGATTGAAGGGGGAACTTCATTTAATCTAACCAAAAGTTAGATGGAGTTCCTAACATGACCGATCCTTTAAAGGACTTTTTAAGTACAGATTTTTCTAATTCTGGTATCGACAACAACAAAGAAGACTACTCGTATGTAAATCTTTCTGGTGTTGATCTTCTCACAAACAATGATGCAATCAAAGATGTACGCGATTACTACGCTGCCCAAGGCGAGACATTTAGTAATTACTCTGAGATGTGGGACAAGTTCTACTCTGATCGGAGATGGGCAGACGTAAACACAGTAGGGGCTGGGTCTGCATTAGTTGAAAGCACAATGGCTGGTGATGATCGGGATCGGCTTGCTCGACTATCAAGAATTTGGGCAAATGCGCCTATGCGCGGAACAACCTTAGATCGGGTTTGGGAGTACGGTAAAGCTGCTGTTCTTGACCCAACCAACCTTATCCCTGTTGCTGGTCAAGCCGCCAAAGCAAAGGCGGTTTATACTACTGCTCGTGCTGCTGGCAAAACACTACAGCAATCTAAAAATGCTGCTCGTATTGCTGGTGCAAAACAAGCTGGTAAACAAGAAGCGATTATCGGTGGAGCAGTCGGTGGTGGTCAAGACTTAATGAAGCAAGCCACAGAAGTTCAGCAAGGCTTATCAGAGGGAGTAGATGCTGGCAGAGTATTTACATCAGCCGCGCTTGATGCCGGACTTTCTGGTGCTGCTGGCTTTGGTTTGGATTTGGGTGGGACTAGTCAGATCGGTCAAGCGATACCTGGCATTAATAAAGTTCTTGGTGGTGACTATGCCGAAAACCTACCTGACTGGAATAAATCAACAACGCTGGGACAGAACTTATTACAGCGTCAACAAGTTACAGATCGGGAGCTAGAACGCCTCAGAGTCAAAAGAGATGAGGAAGGTATTGATGAAGTAGACAAGCAAGACCTTGATGAAATCATTGCTGCTAAAGAAGCCGAGATTGATTCAATCGAAGCAACTCGTCAACAGGTCGATGATATCAATTCCGAAATGGATGATCTGGCAAAGCAGATACAAGACGGTCAAAAAGCTGGTACAGATGTCAGCAAAATGCGTAAGCAGTTTAACCGCAAAAGCGCAGAGTTTAACAGGATTACTAGCAAGACTCGTATCCGCACTCGCAAACCTGTTGAGGCAGAGGCAGAAGAGCCGTTAGTTCTTACTGACGATATGCGTCAGAAAATGATAACAAAACAAGAAACACCACTGCTCGAAGGTGAAAGACAAAGAACGGTGGCTGATGATGAGGTAATTCAATTACCAGGGGAAACATCAGGCAAAGGGACAGAAGGAAACCCAGCCGATGAAAATACCAATGTTGATGCTGCACCAGAACCAGCCCCAGAAGTGCAACTGTCAACTCCACGACTACAGGCAAGATTAGATAAAATACTTGCAAGCAATCCAGATACTTTGGACATGGCTAGAGTTAATCAGCTTGCCGCCGATGGTAAACTGAAACTAACTTCTAAACAAAAGCTAGGAGCCGATGCACTATCAGATTTAGAAAAGATTGTAGCAACAGAACGTGCTGCTGATCCTGTAGCTGAGACTGTAAAAGAAACAGGAGAGGATGTAGTAAAGGCAACCGAGACTGTAGCCGAAGCAACTAAAGCCGAGGTGGATGATGAAGCGATAGCTGAATCAGTAGAATACGCTCCATCAGTTACACCCGATCTTGAAGATGAAGCTGATGTTCTAGTTCCACAGATGATGAAAGAAGTCGCTGGTCTTTCTGGTGATAGGATTGTCAATGCTCGAACAAAAGTATTGCCAGCCCTTGAAGCCTCACCAGCAGTCAAACGTATTATCAGACAGAGACTTAATAATTTAGAACTCAGTCAAGCAAAGAAAGCTGGTGCGGTAAAGCCAGAGGAAGCTGCATCAGGTCGTAGCATCAAGCGTTCATCAGATCGAACTCAAGTATCTATGGATAGAATGGAAGATGTGCCACCATACATCCCTGATCCAGACACAGGACGTTTAATTAAAAACCCTGAGTTTACAGAGTCAGATACGCCTGTATCAAGTGCGATAAGAATGGGTCAAAGATCAGGCGATCAGGTAGTTACAAACAAAGCTGGATTGCGGAAACAGGAGTTTGCCAAAACAACTGCTATTCGCATGGCGGAAGTAGACGCTAAAAAAGGCGTAGGAAAATTATTTTACCCATATGTTTCTTATCGTGGTGATGTACTTTCAGACGGTAAATCATCAGATGGTCTTACCGCTTACTATGTACCCCACATCGGCAAGTCTTTCAAAGACATCGACACTGTGCTCAAGGCGATGGAAACACAGGGCATAAAAGTAAACGAAGAGTTTGTCGTTTATGATGATGATATGGTTCCGATCTTTACTGATGCTCAGTATGCAGCAGAAAAAAATAAGATATTAGAAAGCTTCAAGGCGAAGAAAATCACGGCTGATGAAAAGAAAGCCAAGCTTGCACAGCTAGATGAACGAGCCGGAGCAGCTATGGATGAGCCACAGAAGAAAGAAGTTATAGGCCGTGACGGTAAAATAATTAAACGTTTAAGGGCTGGTATTCCGCAACAACGCAACGGCAAGATTATTGCTGCTATTCCGCGCAAGAAGTTTGATGAAAATGGTGAGTTAATTCCAGCGCGAATGTTGACGCCTGGTCAAATTAAAAGAGGTTCATCAGCAGAGAAATTACTAGGCGGTTCGCAAGACGCTAATAATTGGTATATCGGTTACGTTCCTAAAAATATGCGTGACCAAACCTCTGACATCGAAGCTATGATTGAAGACTTCGACCCTCTTGATGCAAGTAACAAGGTAGGAGATATTGATACTCAGAATCCTACTATGCCACCAGCCCCAAAAGATTTAGAGTCACAGGGCGACAGGCTTGTTATAGACACCAACAGTTTAAAAGAATCCGAAGTAAATACTCTATACATGGCGTATTCACTAGCTCGTAATCGGAACATAAATCTTATTGGTGACTTGAAAGTACCAGCCGATATACATCAGCACCAAGTAACGTTGAGAGATTTAACACGCTTGGAGCAAATGATTGATCTAGCACCTTGGGAAGTGTCGTACAACATAGGCGGTAAAACAATACCGATGTCAAATGGCACACGGTTAAAAATGCTAGATACAATTCATGGTCTAGTAGACAGCATTGCTCCTAATGGTATTCGCAAACCAACTGTAGATATTGAAACCAGTTTGCAGCAGCTTGATACAATCTATCAAGGTGCTTCCCCAACCACTCGTAATAATATGGAGAAACTTATACGTCTGGTTGCACCTGATGAAGTTGCTCCAATATTCGAGACAGCAGATATGGATGCTGATGTCCTTGGTCGATTTGTTAATGACAGGAATGATGCACTTAATCGTGTGCAAATAAATGCTGACATGATCGGCAAGACAGCCGATACTGTAGGTCTGTCTGAAACACACATTGTCGCGCATGAACTTGGTCATTGGGTGTACTCGAACCTTATGACTAACGCTGACAAAAAACAGTTTTGGAGAGCTATATCCGGCTATTATGATGGTGATGGTCGGTTATTTAAAGGCGGCGAACAGGATGCAATGATGCGTATCCGAACTCGTTCACCCTATTTCAAAGGTGCAGACGGTAGAGAAGTTGGATTCAAGAACGCACTAGATAACCCAGCAGAGTATTTTGCCAATCAATTCTCTTTATATATGGGTCAAAAATATGACTTGATGATGTGGCCTAATCAAACTTTTTGGAACAAGTTTATGGCACTTACCAAAAAGCTTTGGTTCTTGATGTCCAATAAAACGGTAGTTGATCCTGACCTAGAGCCTATCTTTGACACAATAATTAAGCGCAAAGATTTACAGCTACAGAAACAATTTATGCGTCCAAAAGAGCCGACAAACAAATACGCAAATGTATTGTTTGCGAACTATGACAACCTTCGAGTGTCGATGAATGAAATTGCTAGGGCTTTGCAGAGTGCTGACTACGCTACATTTATCGAAGCAATCAAGAAACCTGATAGTGGACTCGAAGCAACTTTAAAACGCTTGACCACACGAGAAGGTGAAGCGAAAAAATTTGCAGCTAAAAGAGGTGAAGATTTCCGAGGCTATACTGGTATGCTTCAAGTTATCAAAGAATACGGTACAGGTAACAAGTTGCGCGGTGCTCTTACTTATCTCGAAGGTATTGGTGAAAATACAACTGATAAAATTTCTAAGATTAAACCTAAGTTACAAGGTGCTGGGACTGACATTGAGATAGTTCCATTGCAAGACTTCCAAGATATATACAATGCGTATGAAAGTAAAATCGTACCAGCCCTCACTGATGCAATGGATCAGATCAATAGGGCTTATGAGAGACTAACTGGTGGAGATATTCCGACACGAGTATTACATCCTCTCGAAGTTGAGCAGCGCAGCCGAACAGGTATGCAAAAGATAGAGCAAAGTCAGACTCTAAAGCAAAATACAAAAGAGGCTTCTAGGCGCAGAAATCTAAACCAATCATACATTGACCAAGCGGTGAAGCTGGTTAAGTCTAAAAAGACACCTGATGTTGAGGAAGACTTTGCTGGTTTTGCATCAAGCGAATTTCCTGACATAGCACCTTTGATGGTTGAGTTTGGTGTGGAAGCAAGAAAAGCGGGTAAGAAAGGCGAAGCTTTTACTGGCAAGACTAAAAAACTAGCAATGGCAATTGCCTCTAAATACGCCACTAAATTAAAAGTAACTAAGCCAGCTACCGTTGTGAAAGAGGGTAAGGGTGGTTATATCGAAGGTCCATATCAAAATGCTACAGGAGCACAGCTAGGAGTCTTGCTCCGAGAAGCTTTGATTGGAACAGGTGACAAGAAGAAACTTCAAGATGTCGCCTGGGAATTTTCAAGACCGAGAGGTAAGGCCAAACAAGCTATCATTCCTGATAGCCAAGCCGTTATCAATGCACTAAAAGTTGAGAGTGCATTTGAACTAGGTGGTGAAAGATTAGTTGGTATAGGTGAAAATACACCAATTGTTATTGACGACTTCTTAGAAAAGATAACTGCTCGAACACCAGAAAAATCTCATGCTGCTCGTAAGGTAGCAATGCGAGTTCTAGCATTAGGCCATAAGATAGCACCATCTACTAAGACAGAAGAGTTTACAGAGTTCCGCAACTTCGCAAGGAAAATGTCGGCTAATTTAGGTACAAATGATATAACCCAAACCGTAAGAGAGATAACCAAGCTTCTCTATTCTACAAAAGTTCTAAGTGATTCAACTCGTAACCTACTAGAGAAGACAGCTATTAGATTTGGTTATGATGCGGATAGCATACTTCAAGAACTTGTCATTGAAGATGTAGATATGACCGCCAATAGAACATTGATGCAAGACATCAAGGAAACGCTTGGTGACGTTGACAATAATGACATCGAAGATGCAATCAATGAAGCTCGTAATGATATGAGAGATGCCGTTGCATACACAGTCAACGGTTTGATTTCTGATGAAGGTGCAAGAGAACGGTTCTTACCCCTGGCATTATATGGGGATATGAAGTCCGGTGAGGCTTCGATAAGCAGAGGATCACCAGCTAGTTATTATTCAAAGGATGTCCCAGCCGAATTTGCTGTTGAGTATGCAAATGAAACTATGGGTAGATTTTCACAAGCAAGTGTGGATGCGATTAAAGATTACACTGGTGGTAACACTGACATCTTTTTTCTTACCCCAAACAAGAGAGGTATTCTGGGTGACACACCAACAATCACAGATCGGCCTGTTAATAATCTAAGAAGCACTGGCGAACAAATTATTGAAAGCGCACCACTCGCAAGGCGTACTGTTGTCGCTGATCTTGTGGATCAATCTCGTGCAATGCGTGAGTCAGTAAATAATATGAGGCAAGACGGTTCCAATAATGATATGCTAGATCACTATACATTTGTCGATGTAGTAGGAGAAAGATTAGAGCAGTTTGGTGCAACTGACTTTAGCAAGGTGACACCTGTATTTATCAAAGATTCAAAGCCAGCAATCTTTCCACAGAAAATGACATTCAAAGAAGGTGTCGTCAGAGGTATATCAGAAGCGATTAAAAGAAATGCTAAGAGTGCTGACATTGCTGCTCAAGTTGATAAGCTCGTGAGTCAGAAAGGTGTGTTCACAGGTAGGGAAGTATTCAATAACTTAACTAGTCTAGCTGGTGGTACTGACAAAATGAAACGACTTCTAAGACAGTATGGGTACTCAACCCTTACTGTCGATGGTCAACAGTCTGTGTTGTCTGATAAGTTCTATAAACAAATCAATAGTCCTGATCTTGTTAAGGCTAGACCTTTGCTTGGTGAGGCTCACGCTCCATCAGGTGTAAATAACTACATCATTTCTGAGGCTAGAATTGCCAGTGATGGTGGTGAGCAAGCAACAAAGATAGCTGCTGCTGAACTTGAAAAAGCTGGCGTTAGTAAGAAAGCTTTAAAAGGTATTACCAATCTTCGTAATAAGACTTCGAAGAAAGGTGAAGGGCGACCTGTAAAAGAAAAAGATATTGAAGAAATAAGAGAGGCTATTCATGTAACCACTCGAACACAGTCAGATACTATTCGCCGTTCTGGTATGAATGAACTAGCTGAGTTCGCTGAACCGTCTGATGGTTCTGGTGGTCATTATGAAAGAGTCCATGCGAGAATGGCTAAAGTTCTACAGCCTATGACAAGATTGTTGAATGAATTGCCCGACTCAAAGAACTCTTTGTCGCGTTGGTTCGATGCTGGTTTACGCCAGATGTACGACACTACAGCCGAAGCTGCTGCTCGACTAATGGGTGATACAGATGGATCGAAGTTTGCGTTCAATCCTGTACGCCGTGAACAACAACCTGAGTCACACCGTAGAATTGGACAAGCACTTCGCTACGAAAATGATGCAAGGTTTCTTAAACCATCAGAACGCAAAGTTTATAATCTCATAAGAGGTTACTTAGATGATATTCGTGGTAGGCTATCATCATCGGGTATGATGGTTGGAAACATTGCTGAGAACTATTTCCCTCAAGTATGGCGAACCGATCTTATACAAGCTCGTAGAACAGAGTTCGAGTCTATCCTAACAGATTACCTAATGACAGAGGAAGCTGCTCGTACTGGATCACGACCAGCAAACAAAGAAGACTTTGCTAAACGTGCCAAAAGAATTACAACTCAGATGGTAGATGATGATGCTGGTGTAAACCTACCTGATAGCCAAGTGTTCAATGGCGATACTAAAAACGGTTTTCTAAAACAGCGTATGCTCAGACTAGATATGTTTCCAGAGTTTCGTGATGCAACAAATCCAAAAAGAGATTTATCAAAATTTTTGGAAAATGATCTGATGATGGTAATGTCGAAGTACAGTGAGGGTGTTGAAAGAAAGCTAGATATTGTCGAAAAATTTGGCCCCAATGCTCATGGCTACAGGGACTACCTATCTATGATTAGTGGTCGCACAGATGCGATGGTCAGACTTCTAACTGGTAATAAAATATTAAAGTCTGATTACCATATTCTTGCTGATCCAAATGATTCTGATTTGCCAGGTGCAGCCGTATATCAAGCTACTGCTAACTCATCTTTGTTCAAAGCTCCGTTTAGTTCTCGAAGAAAAGCTTTGTTGTTTACCGAGCAGCTAGTTCGTAAAGCTCAAGGTGGAGTAAAGAAGGATGAATTAACTCAAGACATCATGGCAAAGCTGGCTCCTACAGAAGATAGTGATGAGTTCTCTGACCAGATGAGAGCTAACTTTCTTAAAAGAGCACAAGCTATGGGCGCAGCATTAGAAGACACACGAGGGTTTACCAAGTTCCCAAGTCGTGAAAATGTGAGACACGCCGAAGGTTTCCTTGATCTTCTTATGAACAAAGCACAGGGTAGTGAGTCATGGCGTAAGACGACATCCACACTAAGAATGATAAATGGTGTAACACTATTGTCGTTTACAACTCTAACAAGTTTAGGAGATTTAGTCCTACCACTTATTAGATCAGGAGACTTCAAAGCTTGGAGTACAGCACTCGCAAACTTCACTCGTGATCCGGTATCAGGCTCCGCATATCGTGACATGATCCGCAACGTGGGTGTTGCTGTTGAGAACACTGTTCATCAGCGTATGACAAACAGCTATGGTGTCGATGCAAATAGGTTTACCACTGGTTTCTTTACAGCCACAGGATTAACACCCTGGACAGACATGATGAGAGAAATCGCTGGTGCTACAGCATACGAACATTTCAAAGCTCAAGCTCGTATTGCAATCGAAGCACCTAATACAAAGCAAGGCCGACTTGCCAAGAGAGCACTCGAAACATATGGTCTTCAACAGTTCGGAGAGAAGGGTGCTCCATCTATTGACATCATAATGAGAAGCGGCGGCACTCAAGCTGAACACGCCTTATATGAGAATGTTCAAACAGCAATGATTAAGTTTGCTAATGAAACAATATTCGCACCGAATAAGAACGACCTACCACAGTGGGCAACCACACCAACAGGCCAACTTGTATTTCAACTTAAATCTTTTCCATTAAAGATGTTAAGGCTTGGTAGGTATGCTATCAATGAGGCTAAGAAATCACCAGATGGTGACAGGAACCTAGCACCACTTCTTTACTATATGACTGCTGGTCCAGCGATGGGATTCACAGCAGCCAATGTAAAAGACGTTGTGCAAATGAGAGGTGGTGAAGACAATAGAGAGGCCGAGAGAAGGGAACGCCGACTAAGTAAAACCATCACCTCACTCGAAGGTAAGCTTGGAGAAAATTCTGACAAAGCTTTGGGCTGGTACTTCGATGGGTTTATGACAATGGGCGGCTTGGGGATCATTGGTGAAATGCTTTACGACACTGTAGCGCAAGCTGATAATGGTGCTTATGGACAAGTTCGAGTAGGTGAAACTTTCTTTGGACCTTCGTTTGGATTAGGCATGGACGCATTAACAATTACAGGTGGTGGGTTCTCCGCGATTGGTGATGCTATTTCTGGCGAAGGTACGAATGGTAAAGAACGTGCAGCAATGCGTGAGATTATCAGTCGTATTCCTGTCGCTGGACAGATGGGCGGTGTTCGAGAAAGCGTTGTTGACCTTATCGCTGGAGAAAAGGGCGCACGTAAATAACAATTCGAGAAGTAAATCGAAGGTGGGTCGTTACGGATGGTAATACAATTGTCATTATCACTCGTGAAAAGAATATCGCCATTCATTTTTCAAAGTATCAGTATAAAAAACCCCCCGATAAATTTTGAAAGGTATGGACCTTATCGGGGGGCAGTTCAACCACAGGGAGGAATGTGGTTGTATGGAGAGCAAAAATGAAAAAACATTTCTATATAAATGCTACGAATCTTTTTCGTCTTGTCGTCCTTTAATTGCACATTCATAGGCTAGGCCAGCGTAACCAACCTTGTCTGTATAGCTGTCCATCTTGTCTGGTGATCTACACGCTCGACAGGTCTTGAGCCAATCCATCATAAGGCAAACGTGAAAAGGCATTAGCTTTCCGTATGTACTCATGGCTATGGTTACAATCACATTCCAACCAGCAACTATGTCACTCATATTTTGGATTGCTTCGCCATACTCTTCATGGCGATCACCAGAGATAAGTTCTTGACCTTCTTGTATTGGCTTATCAGCCAGTCTACTAGACATCAGGTAAACCATTTGTGATGTTCATCTTTAACAAGAGAACATCTTGCTCACATCTTTGAGTCTCTAATCCTACAAGCATTTCTTTTGTATGCTTTAATTTCATACGTGCTTTATGAAGGTCGTCATGGTTTGACGTTTCTTTTTCTAATTGTTCTATGCGATCTTCAATGGACTCAATCTCAGCACGTTTCTTGATAATGCCTATGCGAGTCTCTTTGATTTCGCTCCAAGGTATTTCCATAATATTCACTTTGGTTCCATCTCATATTGTTCGAACTTATCGCAAGGGTTTGGTTCTTGTCGTCCGGTTAATTTACAAGTGAAGCCCCCATCAGAGTCGGGGCGTGACTGCTTACAAAATTGGCAAGCTGGCGTGAGTGGTGGGTTCTCCCAACAAGCGGTTCGTTTAAAACAAAACTTACACCGCCAGTCCTCAGGATATTCTGCAACTCTGCCAGCTTGCCCATCCAGCGCACATTGGATATTAGCATAGATTTCGTCCCATGATTGTTGATCGAAGTGGACGATTTCACTGTGATAGTTACTGTCATTTTTATTGTAACTAATAAAAAATGAGCGCGAGATTTTAAACATAGCCATCATCATTTGCATTTGGCTGTAGTAGCTTCGATGCGATACCTTCACTCCATAGGTCTTGAATTTTTTGAATGAGGCATCATTCATACTTTTTATTTCGAGAATGAGTTGTCCCGACCCATCTTCAAAATCTACCAAACCATCAGCATGACAAACTATATGTCCACCTAGCCAATGCTTGCTCCATTGTTTTCCAGTAATTCCATTCTTCTCATAGATTCTGAGGTTAGCCATTTTCTTTAGATCATTAACAACTTGATCTTCGAGTCTGTGACCTTCTCTAAATATACGTTGGGTTCTTGGACTTACTGGATCATTGGGAAATCCACGTAACGATAGTTGTAGTTTTGCAATACAATCGTGTCCTGTACTGGCTCCAATATAACATCGTGCTACTTCGTTACGTTCTTTCAAGTAAGTATCGAAGCCAATATCAATGGCTTCGATTACGTCCTTTGCTTTCTGGTGGACAGGATGATTCACGGCTGTCCAGAAAAGTCCGGAATCTCATCGTTTAAGTTACCCATTGCAGTCGCCCCATTATTAAAAGTTGCAGCATCTACAGGGGCTTGTGTATTAATATTACTTGCGTAGACCGCAGTAACGCCTGGTCTATCCCTTCCTTTTATTTCTTTGACATTTATTCTGCATCTCTTTCCCATCCACCATTCTGTTGTTGGTGGGTTTGATTGTGTCCATCCACAGGCCATGCAAACTTTCTTTAAATCTTCTCTACCAATTCTAGTATTCTCTGCTGCCTTTTCTGCTGTGCCATTATTATTGTAGATAATCCAATACTTTGCATAATGATTATCATTCTCGAAGCTGAACTCTACTTGGTTGTGACCGCCGCTTGACAGTCCTACTTGGAAGTCACTTATCCTTGCTTCGTGAATACCCACTGGAAACGGTGATCGTACTGTACGTTCCTCAACATGAATATCGTTCAAGTCTATCTCTAAATAATTAACCATTATGCTGCTCCTTTGGTTTTATATTTTTCAAATTCTTCATCACTCATAAGGATGCGCTTTACTTTCTCAGCTACATTCCCATCGTTTTCTATGGACGCAATTCTATTTTTTGGATCACGCCGTTTGCCTTGCCACCCTTGCACTTTGTCAAAGATAGTGAAGCGTTGAAGCTGGGTAATTTCTTTCCCTTGGCTATTTTTTCCTGTGACTGGCGCAACTGTAATACAGCCTACCAAGTCAGCAGTTCCGCAATACTGCTGCTCTTTTGATTTTTGATGCAGCATAGGCCAGTAAACAGTTTGACCGTCTGCCTCTCGAACAGCAGCTAACGCCACCAGTATTGTGTGAATTGGTAAGTCTCTAAGATCATTAACAATTGGATCAAGAATAGCATCGTATGTAGTATAGACTTGTCTATTATCTTTAACTGCCTCTCTTGCCTCTGCGAAAGCGCGGCGGCTCAACTCTGTCAAGCTATCAACTGCTATCCAGTTATAACCCATCTCTCGAAACTGAGGTGTTTGAATCCACTCCAATATCTCTTTGAAGCTATATCCATTCGGATGTTTGCTTTTATCGACTGGCTTCATTACTGAATAAAATTCTACTGCATCTATATTTTTTGGCATGATCGTTTCGAGTCCAGCTTCACCAGAAATCACCAGACCTTTACCAAATATATCTTGGAAGTCTCCGAGTGCATGAGTCTTTCCTGACCCAGCGTGTCCATATATCAAGACGTTGAGGGAACGTTTCTTAACGTCACCTGTATTAAATGGTTTAATGTTCATGTTTTTAAAACCTTGATTGTTGATGTCCCTCTTTTAATCGTAAGTGCTTTACGCAATTGTGCTTTAGTGTCGTAGTCCGAGGAATCGTAAAGACGTTTGCTGACACTAAACTTGTTGCTCACACAATCAGGTTTCTCCCGATTATCTGAAAACATTTCTTCAAGCATACGAGTATCCCATTCATACTTGGCTGATGATGTAATTTTTAATCTCCCACCTGTATCAAGGTGGATGTCGAACTCGCCATGCTCTTCGGGAAACTCAGCAAGCATTTGTTCCTTCAAGTAATCTAATCTGTCCTTAATACCGACAAGGACATCATACTTTTCCTTGTACTCTTTAGCCCAATTTTGAAGTCTCTCTTCTTTTGTTGTTTCGGGGAGTACAAGGTTGTCTCCATAGATTACTTCATCGGACATAATAATTATATTTACCATTGCAAGAGTTGTGTTTAGTGTGTAGTAACATATGCACTACACAAAAACAAGAGGAAGAAATGCACTTCAATATTAAGAAGTTATTAGACGACTTGGGGGGTGCGAGACAGGTAGCTAATCAATTAGGTATTTGTCGCACCATCCCTTATGGCTGGCTAAAGCGTTCTTTCATCAGTTCTAATTACCTCTCAGAAATTAAAGAAGCCAATCCCGAATTGGATGTTAATCGTTACTTTGAACCGGAAGGAAAGAATGACAGAGGAAGTTCTAAACGCAGCACTTGAATACCGCGAAAGAGGCTGGTCAGTCATACCAGTGAGGAAGGGTCAAAAGACACCTCTCATAAAATGGAAAGAATATCAGGATCGACTACCAACGGAAGAGGAAATCTACCGTTGGTTTGAGTCAACAGATAACGACATTGCTATTATTTGCGGTGAGGTTAGTGGCCTGATCGTAGTTGATACGGACGACCAAGAGGCAACTGAACTAGCAAGAGCAAACGGTTGGGATCGGACACCGTACCGTGTCAAGACTCGAAAGGGCTACCACTTCTATTTTTCTACTGACAAGAGAATACAGAAAGGGAAGCTTACAGATAAAATAGATTTACAAGCCGAAGCATCTTATGTCCTGGCTCCACCTTCTACAGACAAAACTCTTACATTATTAGATGGGTGCGATCCATATGAGTTGCCACCTTATCGTGGGCCTATGGCTGGCGAACACAATGTTATACCTATCCAATCACATGAGAGATACGAAGACCTTAACTTAGACAATATCATAATCAGAGTTCCAGTGGTTGAGGCTGCTCAAAAATTTGTTGCGGAGAATGGTCGGCTGTTACGTGCTGGTGATAACTGCCACAATCGTTTGGTTAGTTTGGTAGGTGAATTGTTTGCCGAAGGATTACAGGTTGAGGAAATACATTCGAGATGTCACCAGTTCTGCCAAGAGTTTATGGATGATCCCTTCGATGATAAAAAGATTGTCGGTGTTATCAAAGACATTGGGCGTAACGAATTAAGAAAAGCAGAGAAGAAAATTGAGGACAAACCTAAAGAGCAGCCTCTTATCTTCGAGCCTATTACTACTCATTCAATACCAGAACTTGAATCAAAGATAGGCGATCAAACTTTCTTTGTTGATCCAATCATTCCATCCAATGATGCAAGTCTTACTATGATCTTCGGGTACTCAGGACATGGCAAGAGTATGTTCGCTCGTAATATGCTTTACGCAAGTTGCGTTGGTCAGATGAATTATGGCCCCTTTATTTTAAATGATAGGCCAAGAGTTTTGTATCTTGATTTGGAGAATGGTCGAAGGAATGTTTTGCGTTTTCTGACTCAGGCTAAGAACACATATGGAGATGCTAAAGAAAGATTTATGATGTTTGCTCCCTTCATGCACATGGACATGAATCTAAAAACGGAAGCTGGCGTTGGGCTGCTGCTGAATCTTATCAACCAAACAAAACCTAACATCGTATGTATTGATACAGTTCGTACCGCGTTTGTTGGTATGCAAGAAAACGAAGGTAAAGAGTGGTCAAACATTAACAGTCTAATACTAAAGCTTCGTAACTCCGGTGTCTCCGTAGTGCTTGTCCATCACGCCAACAAACCTCAATCGGATGGTGCTAGTGGGTCGTATGCTGGTTCTACTAATGCTTTGACGAACCTAGAGTTCGGGATAAAGATTACTCAGGTGTTCGATGAAGAGGAACGAGCAAGAGCAAAGGCTGGTTTATTTGCTGGTAGTATTGAAAACCCACTGCTCCACAATCTGTATCACCCATTAGCCTTGACCGATGGTGAGCGTATGGCTGTCAAGATGGAAGTTCGATTTGTAAAAAATAGGGAAGCTGATGAGAGCCTAGAAGATTTAAGTTACGTTGGGTTTGCTAGTAATTATGATGCCGATACGTTCCGATGCGTATCAACAAAGACCGCCAAACAAAGTGCGGTAGGATTTGCAAAACCTTGGGTTGACAAGGATGGTGTTGTCAAACCGCCACTATCTGACAAAGAAATCTCCACTCATTTGAATATACATCCGTCAATAATTTCTGATTGGACATCAAAGATACGAGCAAAACAGGTGGCAAGTTTTATTGCAAATAATCAATAAAGTTTTTTCTTTAGAACTTTAAACTCGCGTTCTCGTATTCTCGATTTTCTCGAATACTAAGAGGCTCGTAAAGAGCCTCTTCGCTTTCTAACGAAAACTCTAACAGCGAGTTTACAGGTGTTCGCTCAAATGTCAATACAAGTTGTGTAAACATTTACAAGAAAGTTGTGTTGTAGTATATACAATACCGTCAACTATAATTGAGGTGGTGATGGGTCAGAAGAGTCCAATCACATCCGATGTCGAGCAATTTTTAAAACTAAACCATAAGCAACATACTCATAAGGAACTAGCTCAGATCATAGGGTGTTGTATAGAAACAGTAAGAAGAGCATTAGTAAGATTAGATTTAGAAGTAATTCACGGTGCTAAATATCAACGGCGATTACCACCTAAGAAATGGTCACGCCCCTGTATAATTTGTGGCTGTAAAAAGCAGCGACCTAAGATGCAGTTTAAATGTCAATCGTGCCATGATCGTGAACGCGATCAAGACAAGCACATAGCTCACCGAAAAAGTAGAACAATAACTTTGCCACAGGTGGAACTATGTCAAAACAAAAACGTAAGGGTGATGGTTACGAAAGAGAGCTTGCCCACTGGTTAAACGAAAATGTTTATGGGGAAGAGCGTTGTGAACGTGCGCCTTTATCCGGTGGTGGAAAGCATCACATGGGCGTAGGTGGAGCAGACTTACTCGGCACTCCCCACATATTTGTAGAAGCTAAGAGAGTAGAGAAACTCGCATGGCGTGATGCACTCGACCAAGCTGAACGAAACTCAGGAGCTAAACACAATGGCAAGACTCCTCTCGTAGTGACTCGGCGTAACAGAGAGAGTACGGAAGATAGTATCTGTATTCTCAGGTTAAAAGAGTTCAAACAATATTATCTCGCGTACCTTCGAGAGATGTCTTACGGAGATTAGCGAGGACGACAAACCTCGTAAATAATTTATTATAATTACTACGCTTACTCTGACTTTTACTTAACATTCTATTTGGAGTGAGCATTGGCTATTCTAGAAACAATTGCAGTGGCAAACGCAAGTTTCGCCGTCATAAAAAAAGCCCTCGAAAATTCGAGGGAAGTCAAAGATATTGTGGGCCATGTGGGAAAATTTCTCACTGCTGAAGACCAACTGAAAGAACAAGTCAAAAAGAAAAAGGCTAATCCCTTGACTGCCATTACTGGTGGAGAGGAAGGTGATTGGGAGTGCTTCCAACAGCTAGAAGAAATCAAACGAAAGCGTCAAGAACTCGAAAGCTGGTGCAGACTTTACGGACCACCTGGCACTTGGGATCGCTGGAAACAGTACCAGCAAGAAGCGCGAGTAGCGCGAAGAGCTAGAGAAAAACAATTAGAAAAAGAGCGTCAAGAAATGATTGAGTCAGTCAGCATGGGGGCTGGTGTTTTGATTGCGGTAGCTGTTGTTCTTGCTGGCTTGTATTTCCTCGCTAAGTACATGGGAAAAATCTAATGTTCTTTGTGCTAGTGTTTTCGATATGGGGTTATAACGGAAACGACTGGCAATACATCGGCAACCAATATATCTATGATACTCCAATGTTATTAGAGCAGTGTCAGTTTATTGCTCACCAAAGCAATTGGAGTAAACATGAGACTAACGAATACTATCGTATGTCAGTAGAGTGCGTCCCTGTCCCAATGGAAAAAATAAAAATTAGCGGTTGACGACTGCTACGCTAGGGCTTCGCAGTTAAGGGACGATTAATTCTTACAGTCAATGTTATTTATATCTCAGCCAACAAAGGGAACAATTGTGGGAATTGAACACATCATAACACTTCTTATCGCACTCGCTGGCTCTGCTGGTTTCTGGTCGTTTATGACCATGCGTGAGAAGACAAGAAGGGAAGCGGCTACAGAATATCAGAACACTTTGAAGGATCAAGTTGAGCGATTAGCCAAGAAGCTCGACACATATACCGAGGACAAAGAAGAATTACTGAGGGAGATAGCCAGTCTTAGAGAAGACTTGGCAACTGCTAAAACAACAATCAATCATTTAGAGACACTACTTCGTAACAAATGACCAGCCAACACGCGACCTTATTAGGTCGGGCTGGTGAATTTTACTGTGCATATATTCTTGAGAAGCGCGGCATCAGGACGACCCATGTAGATATTCCACATGATGATTTGTGGTGTACCAGACCTGATGGGCAAATGGTAAGGGTTCAAGTAAAGACTTCGAGCAAGCCAACCTTTCAAGCGAAGGGTCACAAGCTTCCAAGATATAACTTTAGATTCCATCAAACGAAACACGGCTCTCCTTCGAGAGTCGTTTTGCTTTTCGCTGATGATCGGTCACTTGTCCTGGCAATGAATAGGGACGACATAACAGGGGGAACACTTAAACTAAAGCCAGATCGTTTTACAAAAGCGGCTCAAGAGGAATCTTTAAAAAGGGTGTTTAAATTAAATGCGTAAAATTAATCAGATAATAGTTCACTGCACAGCGACAAGACCGGACTGGTGGGAAAACAAATCAATAAACGAACAAGTTAAGGAAGTGACTCGGTGGCATTTGGACAGAGGTTTTTCAGATTGTGGGTATCATTTTTTGGTGTCCAGAAGTGGAGAGGTAGTTCAGGGTAGGCCAGTAGAGAAGTCGGGTGCTCATGCGAAAGGGCATAATTCTGATAGTATTGGGTTGGCTATGTTTGGGGGATTTGGTTCGGATGCTGACGACTTAGCTACAGAACATTTCACACCGCTACAACTCGCAGCAACTTATGACTTGATCCGAAAACTACAGGAACAATACGGTGTAAAGAACGAGAATGTGATTGGTCACAATCGTATCTCATCTAAGAGTTGCCCAGGCTTCAGAGTTCAGAAGTGGTTATCTGGTATGAAACTCTCAGAAGCTACTGCATCAAAGCCAGAGAGAACAAAGCCAAGGCAATCGAAGACAGTCAAAGCATCAGCAGCCACAATCGCAGCATCGGCTGGTACTGCTGTCACCTCGCTCTCAGGTATGAATGAAAATGCACAGTACATCATACTAGCATTTGCTGGACTGACTGTATTGTTCGGACTTTACATAATGCGAGAACGTATCAAGGCATGGTCAGAGGGCTGGCACTAAAAGGTGGGTATAATGTTTGGAAGCAAGCTTCAGCTTTATTTGCTGATCGGCGCAGCCTTTATACTAGGACTGCTCGGAATCTATTCCTCAGGTATCGCCAGAGGACAGGACAAAATTAAACGTAAACTAGATCAAAAGCTAATTGACGATATGCGATTAGCGAAAGGTGTTGATGATGAAATTAATAGCATGGATGATGATAGCCTTGCCGATGTCGCTCGTAAGTGGGTGCGCTCAGATAAAAAGTGATTCATATTGTGACCTAGCTTTCCCAATGTACTTTGGAGATGAAGCAGCAATGCGATCAATCGAAGAGCATGACCATGAGCTATTCATAGATGTTATCGTACACAATGAAACATACGAAGAGTTGTGTAGTTAGTACCCCATAGTTGACAAGTAGTGACGTAAACGCTACAACTCCCCATGTACCTTGTGTACTTTAACTTTAACCGTAAAGGGGGGAAGATGGGAATTAACCAATTAAATCAAAGGTATGCTATTGCTTTAGCTAGACTAGAACTAGCACAAACTACTGGTGCGCTTTATGCGCCAGATGATCCACAAGAAGCCAAGATGGTTGAATACTTTATGAGCACATCTAATCGGCGCTTGTTTGGAATTAAGTGTTCGATATGCGGATTGTTACGTGAAGACTGCACACCAAGTAACATGGCAAAGGAACTTGGTATATCAATCAATGGCATCGACACAATGATTAGCGAGTGTGAAGCAGAGGCTTGGATAGAAGTTACGAGAGCAAGTAACAACTATCGTTATGTCAGGGGGTCACAAGAGCTAGTCGATCAGTATGTGAATTACGCAACCAAGGTTGCAGATTTCTCAAGTCAACAAGACTTCTTAGGCATAAACGCTGCCAGAAGATACACCAATGCTACTGCGTACCCTTGAGTAGCAAACCACCCAAACCAATGAGCATTGATTTGATAAAATTTAGTGGCATTATTAATCTCCATCGACTGAATACATCGGGGGGAAGGTATGATGTATCACAATCAAATGTATGCTCCTATCACGCATGGAGCGCAAGATATGAATGACAATTTAAGGCTCGACATAGCTAGACTAGAAGCAAAGGTCGATATGTTAGTCCAACTAGCAATGAATGGAAATACTACTATTCCAGATAGCAAAGCGGCATCAGGTCATAGCCAGCTAAACATTGCGGAAGCATCCTTACTTCGGAGACTAACGATAAAGCAACATTGCGTTGCTCAACTCTTAATCGAGGGTTGGAAAAATGGAGAGATTGCAGAACTAATGGGCGTATCGGACAACACAATTAAGTTGCACGTTTCGGCTATTGCAAAAAAGATGGGAGTAAAAGTTAGAACTCAGATAGCTATGTCGTTCTCTGAGATAACTCAGAAAGCATCAGACTCAGAGTACGAGCAAGCATCAGGTGGAATCCCTAAATCTTGGGGAGCCAACGCCAGCATCGGAATGGATGATCCATTGGCTGCTCTTTACGCACCGCAAAGGAAATGAAATGGCTGGATTAAGATTAACTAAGAGAGCCAATTCAAAGTATTGGCAGTCGGATGGAACCATGAAGATCAATGGTATTTCTGTAAGAGTTCGAGAGCCACTTGGGACAGAGGATAAGGATGAAGCTTATCTGAATCTCAAGACTCTTGAGTTTGAATTGCTGACCGGAAAGAAAGTAATCGGTAAGAAAAAATCTAGTGGAGATATTTTGATTGAAGAATTAATTATCAAGTTCAAACAAGATGTCACCACTGGATCAGGCCGAACAACTGAGCAATTGCTGACCAACTTCCATGACAGAATTGGTAAGCTATCAACTCGTGAGTTTACTCAGGCTGATGCAAGTCAGTACATCTATGAGTATCACACCTCGCAAGGACACAGTGTAAACAATATCCGAAGGGTAATGACTCAGCTTCAATCACTGTTGAACTATGGATTCGAGCAAGGCTTTAGAGCAGAGAAAATAAAAATTAAAAAGCCACCCGAAGAAATAAAAGACATTGAAGTATTCACAAGAGAAGAAATCGAAAAGATATTCAAGCACCTGGACGCGCACACAAAGAGATTGTGTTCGTTCATTCTGAATACTGGTGCTCGACCTATCGAAGCTATGACTCTCAAGAAGAAAGACCTAGACCTACCTCGTAAGGAAGTCACTCTGACTTCGATCAAGGGTAAGAATAGGAAAGCAAGAAAGAGAGTTATTCCATTGAACAATAAAGCTTACGCTGCTGCTCATGGTAATCAACTCGCAAGTGCGGATCATAACGGCGAACTTGTATTCACCTACCTCGCACATGGATTGCATCGACCCTTCCATACTGAGGCTGGTAAGAGTGTGTTTAATCATCGCTGGAATCGTGCTTGTATAGCTGCGAAAGTTGTGGGTAAGCCACCTTACACTTTAAGGCACACGTTCGGCACACGGCTCGGTAATAACAACACACCTTTCGCCACAGTACAGTCACTAATGGGACACACCGATCCCAAAACTACAATGAGATACGTGCATCCTACTTATCAGGATCATGTTAATGCTGTAACGTCTATCGTGTAGGCGTGACAGTCACATAACGACTTTGGTTTAGTCCAGTTACCTTGGCTCCGTAGCTCAACTGGATAGAGCAGCCCCCTCCTAAGGGGCAGAGCTTTATAAAAACTAAACCTAAGTCGTGCTTAACCAGAGACATTAGTTGTCTCTATTAAATATTGAATATGGCCTTATTGAAGGTGAGGCCACACAAAAGAGGCACAACTATGAGCAAAAATACAGGCAATATTATATCACTCAAAGACGCTAAACCACACACCGAATTGCATCTCAAGGACATACCTTTTGATGAGCTAGTGGATAGTGTTAGAGATGAATTGGTAAACGTGTTGCGTGAGGTAATGCCCCACAACTACAACACTGATGATATAGAAATTTTAACAAAAGTTTTTAAGGAAATTTTTGTGACAGACTTACCTACCGACTAAATCAAATGCCGTAACCATACGGCTAGTCGGTGTAGTCTTGCCAACAAACTGTTCATCAATTTGTTTGAGCAGTTTGTTCTTGAAAGATTCGTCTTTCAAACAGAGACAAAGAGCAAGGATCAACTTGTCATTCTCTCTCATCTTTTCGGTTAGCCCACATCGGACGTAACCATCTTCATCAATGCTAAGTGCCGGAGTATCATCCAGCACTTGCAATTTTTTTCTGGTAGTTCTCAGATCAGACACGCTTTAATTCTTTTGTCTTGAAGAATCCCTGGTATTCTGGATTCTGAATCATAAAGAACCTAGCATACAGAGCAATGTAATCGTTACTGATTCTGAACTTTTCACCCTTTGTCTTTAGCGCAGTCTCCCAGCGCATACGGTTGACTATCAACCAAGCACTCGACTGTTCGACACCAGCCCTGATTAGATCGAAGGTAAACCTCTCGAACATATCATAGACATGAGGATTAATTCTGTGCCACTCTCCCCATCGCTCGAAAAGAGTTGGCTTTTTATCTTGTAGTTGGGTGGTCATGGTATCTCCTTTTCATCTAAAAAGTCTTGAAGGATGTCAGCTTGCTCGACCTCGCCACAGTCGCGCAGCTTCGTAATTAGTGAGGATATTTCATTCCTCATCGTCTTCGTTAGGTTCGACTTCCCCATCTCCCGAACACTCTTCGCATCGCTTACGGACGCAAGAGAGATAACTTTCTGGTCCCATTCCTCGGACGATTTCGTATTCAATGAATCCTTCACCGTCACAGGCTGAACAGGTTTGCATTTTGTTTTCTCCTGAGTGTCACAAGGAAGTGGCGGTCTTAACGCCTTACCTTCCGGTGTCTTTTGCTTCGACCAGTGACGTTCCATAGTTAGGATTACCTCGCCTAACTTCTCTTCATCGTACTGATCGAAGGGTTTACTTGGTGGCTTCATCAGCTAGGCTCGAACACCGATTGCTTTAGCTTGTCGATCAAGGCTTCTAGTTCAGAGATGTGCGACCTCAGTATATTGTTAGAGGACTTGTCTACTAACCGCATAACTTCGAGCTTAGTTGATAGCCTGTCGAATAGTTTTATCTTATCTAAATTGCTCATGTATTTTTCTTCCTGTAAAAAATATGGTTTCCAATTTTCGCAATGCGCTTCATGGTCTTTGCCCAGCGCGGCTTAACTTTTTCTGAGTGGTAGTGATGAACGTCATAGCCAACCAAGTAATAGGTTGTTGATTCATAGTTCTCGATTGCCATGCCAGCTACGGCTACGGCTTTCTTCCATGCGTCTGTATTTTTAGGTTTGTCTGAACGTCCATCACACCACCAACTGAATTGGCATTGGTGTCTCTTTGGATTTCCATGTGCATCCACATTTGCTTGCTTCACTACCCCACAAATATCATCGGGATAGTCGGGTGATGCCACCCTGTTTAGTGTGACTTCTGCCACTGCGTACTGCCCTTCGAGGCTTTCACCTCTCGCCTCAAAATAAATATTAGTAGCGAGGCAAACCACTGCTGCTGTAGTTACTAACACTGCTTCTTTTCCTCTCTTTGTAGTGGGGAAATTTCTTGTCAATCAGGTGACAGATCGTAATGATCTTGTCGTAGTTGTTATGGCGAACTCGGTTGACCTTGACGGTACAACCAACACGCCACCAGAAAGAGCCAGGTCGCCACCCATGTAGGTGCTTCCAGTATGATTTGATCGTAGGCTTCATTCGTTTATCGAACTCTAGCTTCATGTTTAATCCTTCCTGTAACGATAGTGCTACACTTTAGTTGTGTAAGTTGTCAATAAAAAAAGCCTCACCATAACGGCAAGGCTCGTCCATCCAATTAATTAAAAAGCTTTGTTAAGCTTCGCTTACTTGTTCGAAGTCTATTAAATCTAATCCCATTATGTTCTTAGACTCGTTACTTTGTGGGCAAGTATTAAATAATTCCAACACTTTAGCCCTTGCCTCGTCACCAGTGTTAGCTTCGATATTATAATCTATTGTCTCAACACGCTTAACAATAGCTTCAACTTTGACCTTCCATTTCATAGGCGTCTGCCTTTCTTTGGTTGACTGTCGTATATATATTACAACAACCAAAGTCGTCCAGTCGTCCCTGTTAATGTAACGTGATTTGTTTCAACGCCCATAGGTGTTGGGGTTCTGAACAACCTTGTTTGTTATTGAAGTTCATCGGTGTGACTACCAATGAATCGCCCTTCGCGTGACAGTCATAAACCTGATCGACATCGCTGAGATCATCATCATCTTCAACGGCTCCACAGAACAATATGTCGTAGGGTTTTTTCTTATTGACTGATACAAACAAAGAGGCAAATTCCAAAGCATCAAAATATTTTAATGGCGTAGCAATTGGACTGGTTAAAGTTTTGTGCAGCATAGTCATTGCACTTGCATGGTTGCAGTCCCTTACTGTTACTGCCATTTCTGTTTCTTGATCTTGGAAAATAAAGATTGCTTCTGCCATAATATACTCCTGTTGAGTATCTATTATCGAACAATCTCGTGGGTTCATCGTCCCAAAAGTAGGGACAAGAAAATTTTATTGTAAGCTTGACGCTTCTTCTACTTCTTTTAGTACGGCTCTCACCTTTGTTCGGTATGCTCTGACATCTTCATCGCAATCAAAACATGGTGTCCCAGCAGTGACATAGTTTACCCCTTCGTAATCTCTTGTCTCGTGCCAATACTCTATGTCACCGTAGTAAGATTGAAGTAATGTTGTAACCTCTTTCATTAAACGCTTATCCATTTATTATAATCCTCTTTATCTACTTCTACTTCGAAATCCATTGACCAATCTCCACCACCAGTATCGCCATACTCGCCACCATCTACGTTGTCCTTGATCCATTGTCTGCGATTATCTGGTTTAACACTGTCAGGAATTTCTCCCACCCATTCTAAATACTTATACATTGTAACGTATGATTTAACGTAAGCCATTATTCCAATCCTTTCGTAGCTGTTCTGATTTGTGCAGCCGAAACTTTGTATCGTCCAGCCAGTACACTTGGTCGTAAAGATGGGTGACGTTTAGCTGTTATGTCACCGTGAAATCTTTCGTGTTCGATACGTTTGTTATCTTCTATGATAGCCTCACGTATCTCTTGCTTCTGTTCGTAGGTAAGCTTGTTCTTTGGTCTAGCCCTACCTCGTGGTATTGTTTGCCAAGTCATTCTCTTTCTCCTTAGTCCGGTACTATATTGTGGTTTGCATCGGGAAACATTTCTTCCAACATGGCAAAGCAATCCTCTGCCTCTTGTTGAGTCTTGAACTCCCTCTCGTAAAGTATTTCTATCTGTCCTGTTTGTTCCAACCTAAGTTGAAGTTCGACATCATACTCTACTGAGTCTTCGAAATTTTCTGAAAGAGTTACGTTGCCCTCTTCATCTGGCTTTCCATACCCAGCCATTACAATTTCAAGTTCCCATTCGATAGCCTTTGGTACATCATGTTTCATTTACTTCATCCTCCATGTCATAAATTCTGGTAACGATTGCTGCTAATGCTCCACCCAAGTATTGCCTTGGACAATTTAAAACTATGTCGCTTATGTCGTAGCGATTAAGTTCGGCTGCTGCTCGAACATCTCTGTTCGCTGAACAGCTTTGAGGGTGAAACTTTCTTTCGTGTTTTGCTAGTTCTGCTGTTCGTACATCCAGCCCAGCTTTCTTGATCTGTTCTGGAATGTTGCCAACTGTACCGCCAACACTCTTGTTGTTTAAAAATTCTAGTAGGCTTGGCTTGTCTGTCGGTACATCTACCTCGCTCCAATCCTTGCCAAACTCTTTCCTTGCGTCAGCCTGAGTGCCAACCCAAGAACCTTTGTGATTTGTATATAGTCTCATTCGTACCTTCCTTCTTGCTTGATTAATGCTCTACTGTTCACTCGTTTTATTGTTGGATTTTCTCGGTGATAGGTGTCGTACTCGTATGGATTTTTGACAGGCCAACCGAGATTATCATTGCAGTAAATGTATATTTCTGTGTTGCTCATGTGACTTGGGAACAATGCCCAATGAACAAAGTCGTCACCGTCTTCTGACTTACGGCAATACATTTCTTTGTATTCAATCCTATTTGCATAGGGGTCTAGTGTAGTCATAACATAAGTCTCCTGTTGTGTAGCGATAACACTACACATAAGTTGTTTAAGTTGTCAAAGAAGTTGTTAAGGGTAAGCTTTACCGTCTTCGGTAAACTCGTAGTCGTTTGCCATTAGATGTTCTATCAAACATTCATCGGAAGTTAGATACTCATATTCTTTTTCTAATGCTTTGTAGAGAAGCTTTGCTAATTGCTTACAGGCTGTATCAAAGATATTTTCTAGGCTGTCTGTAACAATCGGAACGTCCTCGTTAATCTCTATAAGATTACAAAACATCGTATTCTCATGGACACATCTAGAGTCGTATCTTTGTACCATTCCAGTAAGAAGTTTTTTGTCAAGAACCTCTAACATATCTGCGACTGTTCTTAACTCACTACATTTAAAGTAAGCCGGATTAATGTGCGAATAGAACATAATTTCTTTTGTCATTCTACTTCTAAACCAGTGACCAGTGAATGATGCACCATCTCCTTGACTAGCAAAGCCAGAGAAGCAAGGTTCATTTTCATCTAGATCAAAGCCAAGGTACTCCATGATCTGATTAAACTCATCGTAAATATCTGACCACCAGTTACTATCAGTAAGGCAATGCCGCCAATCACCACACGCTTTGGCTTTAGCTTTGTCGTTAAGTTCATCAATATTATATACTGTTATGTTTATTTTTCTCATTTATTTTCTCCAATATTTTTTTACACTCAGCTATGTACCAAGGCTTCGGTTCTAAAAAATTGTGAGCCACCTCAGTCACCTGACAAATCTTGTCGAGTACATTTGTCCAAGGCCAGTATTCGTACTCTTCAAGAACATGATCTAAGAAAAACTTTTCCATCTTATCTTCCTCACCGTTCTCAGCCCATTCCAAATATTCTGGCGGCAAATGTTTGGTAAGAAATGTTCCAGACATATGTAAAAATATCTGGTCGTGAGTTGATAAAACTTTCATGTGATTGCTCCTATCTCTTTCATGTAACTAGCTATGTTTTCTATCGGGTAATGTTCTGACATGAACCAATCAAGAATATGTACCTTTGTATCCATGTCCATTTGGTCGTAGCTTAAAAACCAGTACCAAAAATCTTGCTCTGAATAATTATCAGCTTCGATTTCTTTTTTAATTTCTTCGTAAGTCATGCGGCTTCTCCTTCTTTCTGTTCATCTTGCCATTCGATTAAGTCTTTGGCTCTACGTTCCATCGCTTCAATGCAATGCTTCTTGAATTTTGCAAACGAAAACGAACCGCCATTAGTAGACAGCCCAATGTGTTGTCTTATCACCTCGTTTGTCAGGCTGTTTTCACCAGTGTCTATGTTGTAGACAAGCTTGCCATAGATACTTTCAAACATTCGTATTCTAATAAGAACTTCATCTATGTTCTTGGCTGTCCAATGGTCGATACCTATGTTCATTGTTAGGTTTATCAGTGTAGATGTAACAGCTTTTAATGGTGTGTCGTGATAACTAGTACCTTCACCAACTCCATCCTCTTTAAGGGTGGGGTGATAACAGACTGTCTTATAGTCTTTGATGTTTCCTATATCCCAATGTAATGGCATTAGTCTTCTCCTTCTATTGTGTATCTACCTACTTTGTTTCCTAGTTTGTCCATGAATATCCCTTCCCTTAACTTCAGCCCTAGAGGGTCGGAACCTTGTAGTTGTTCGAACCTCATAGCTGCATTGATTAGTAGTCTTCTTAGTTCTAGTAATGGATCAGGGTCGAAAGCTGCGTTGTCCATTTCAATTTCACATCTAAATTTCATTCGTCTTCTCCTTCA